>Ga0137362_10000429_pt1 | contig 21564 bp, 17 predicted proteins | sample MadtaG_2_FD_104801 | JGI IMG/M metagenome (GOLD analysis project Ga0137362, IMG submission 104801) | Vadose zone soil microbial communities from Angelo Coast Range Reserve, California, USA - Mad1_100_16 metaG | ecosystem: Environmental > Terrestrial > Soil > Vadose zone | place: USA: California... | reverse complement strand
CTTCGACCAATCGCCAGTACGGGCGTGGATAGGCGAGCCCTTTCGTTGGCACGCAAATCCTGTTGGCAGGTCTGCTGGAAAGCATCCGAGGCTATAAGAATCACGTTCAATCACTGCTTGGGAATGATGAACCATGATTGTGCGTGCAGATGGGCGGCGAGTGGGATGTTTGTGCATGAGACCACCATGCCATCGAACACCCTGATTTCACGGGACTCTTGACTTTGGAGGCCATCAGTGGGGCCGCGATTGGGAGCGGTACGAAGTGCTCGTTCGTGATTATCCCGCCGCATCACGCTGCATCCAGTTGGGAGACCTTATGGCACGGCAGATCACTGACGCAATGTCGGCAAGCGGGCGTCAACAAGCGTTTCTCCCGGCGCGTCGGAAACCTGCAGCACTTCGCATGATCATCACCGCACCCTCGCTCCCGAATTAACAGGCTTCCGTACGGGTCCCCGCGCTCGCACCACTTCTGCCTGCTCCAGGAATGCCTCCACCAAACGAAGGCGAAGCGAAGCCCTCGCCCAGACAACGCCGATGCGCCGGGCAAAGGGAGCGGCATCGGGCAACGGCAGTTTAACGAGTGATAAACCTTCCGGCCACGGCGGCGCCAGATCCGGCAGGATCGACACGCCGAGTCCTCGATCCACCATGATGGCGATCACCGCACCCCCATCGATCTCGAACAGCTCGCGTGGCCGAATCCCCGTTTTGCGGAGATAGCCGTCCACGAGGCGTCCTGGCCAAACGTTGCGGTCCAATCGAATGAACGGTTCCGATGACAAGATCACGCGCGGTTTTCGAGATGCCGCTGGCGCTCTCGTCAGTAGAATTAGTGGCTCTTCTCGCAGCAAACGCCAATTGCAGCTCTTTGGGATCACAAATGGCGGCTGACCGATGATTGCTGCGTCGAGATCATCACCGTCGAGCACCTTGCGATATAATTCTGACGAGACGCCGCTCGCGATCTGGATATCGATCTGCGGATACTTCTCCTTCATCAAGGCCAGAATGTCCGGCAACAGTCCTGATAAAGCCGATGGAAATGCGCCTATGCGCAATTGTCCCGACGGTCGATCCGTTGCGGCGATGGCCTTGAAATCGCGCGCCTCGATCAGGAAGCGCCTCGCGCGCTCGACGATCGCGGCTCCTGCTTCTGTTGGCCTGATCGTCCGGCCCGAACGAGTGACCAGAACGGCACCGATCTCACTTTCAAGAGCGCGGATTCGCTTTGCGACCGCCGCCGCCGTCAAATTGAGCCGGCGTGCAGTTTCGGCAATCGAACCGTGATCGACCGCCATCAGGAAGGTTTCAAGGAATCTCGTGTCCATTGCCAACTAAAAGTATCTTCTAAAGAAACTATTGTCTATTTTTAGTTTCATCTGGTGAATGCTAAGGAGATGTTCATCAGCTTCGCAAAGCCGCAATCGGGCTCCCGCGGTGGTCGTTTTCGACATCCGTCAAAGGCGCGCCATGAAACTTCCCCGTCGCGCATTCCTGCAGCTTGCCGCGGTCGCTGCCGTGCCGCGCTTCGCTTGGGCGCAGGCCTATCCGATCCGCCCAGTGCGTACGATCGTCGGCTTGGCCGCCGGCGGCGCGGCCGATATACTTGCGCGCCTCATTGCACAATGGCTCTCGGAACGGCTTGGCCAGCCCTTCGTCATCGAGAATCGGGTGGGCGCTGGCGGCAATATCGCCGCCGACGCTGTGGTGCATGCGGCCGCTGATGGCTACACTCTTCTCCTGGTAACGAACGCTCACGCGATCAATGCATCGCTCTACGACATGCCGAATTTCAATGTCATGCGCGATATTGCGCCGGTCGCCGGCATTGATCGCGAGCCCTTCGTGATGCTGGTAAATCCATTGTTTCCGGCCAAGACGATTCCGGACTTTATCGCTTACGCCAAGACGAACGCCGGCAAGGTCAATATGGCGTCGGCCGGTAACGGCACCGCGAGCCACGTATCCGGCGAGCTTTTCAAGATGATGGCAGGCGTCGACCTGCTCCACGTGCCCTATCGTGGCGGTGCCCCGGCGCTGACCGACCTCATTGGAGGGCAGGTGCATGTAACGTTCCTCCCGACGACAGGGACGATCGAATACATCAGGTCCGGCACGCTGCGTGCATTGGCCGTTACCACAGCGACGCGCTCCCCGACATTGCCGGACACGCCGACTGTCGGTGAGTTCCTGCCGGGTTACGAGTCGAGCGCCTGGTTCGGCGTTGGCGCGCCAAGGAACACTCCGACCGATCTCGTCGATAAGCTCAACAAGGAGATCAATGCTGGTCTTGCCGACCCCGGTATCAAGGCGCGCCTCGCCAACTTTGGCGGCGCCGTCCTTGCGCTGTCGCCCGGGGAGTTCGGCAAGCTCATCGCCGAGGAAACCGAGAAGTGGGCCAAGGTGGTCAAGTTCGCGGGTATGAAGCCGAGCTGACTGCAGAAGCGCCGACGAAACGATTTTCTTCAGGTCGTCTGGTGCGGAGATTGGGGATCATGCAGACGCCGCTTCATGTCGCGATTGTCGGAGGCGGGATCGGCGGCTTGTTCGCCGCGAACGCGCTGATCGCACACGGTCTTCGAGTGTCGTTATACGAGCAGGCTGCAACCCTCGGTGAGGTCGGGGCCGGCCTGTTCCTCACTCCCAACAGCGTGCGCCACTTGCAAAGGGTGGGGTTGGCGCCGGCCGTGTTGAGATGGGGTGCGCGGGTTGGCGTGGATTCCCGCTACTTCCGACATGACGGGACGCCGATTGCCTCCGTTCAGGTGACGGACTCCTCGGGCTGGAATGCGACGTTCGGGATGCACCGCGCCGACCTCGTTGCGATGTTAGCCGATGCGCTGCCCAATGGCACGATACATGCTGGGCGTTGCATCGGCTTTGAACAGAAGGGGGACGTCGCTCGGGTCTCGTTCGCCGGCGGCGCCTTCATCGAAGCCGACGTCGTGATCGCAGCCGACGGCATCCACTCCGGGCTTCGTCCTCATGTGTGCCCTCGGTCTCGGCCGGTCTTCTCAGGGTCCGTTGCATATCGGGGCCTGGTGCCGCACGAGCACGCGCCGCATTGGCCGACCGACCGCTGGCAAATGTGGCTCGGCAAGGGAAAGCATTTCATTGCTCTTCCTGTACGCGCCGGAAAGCTCATCAGCTATGTCGGGTTTGTGCCGGCGGACGAGGAGATGAAAGAATCCTGGTCGGCATCCGGCGAGCCCGATGCTCTTCGAGGCGAGTTCGCAGGCTGGGACCCGCGCATCCAGCATTTGCTGAAGGAAGTTCAATCGACCTTCCGATGGGCGCTGTACGATCGCGAACCACTTCCGATCTGGACCAAGGGAAGGCTGAGCCTGCTCGGCGATGCCGCGCATCCAATGCTTCCGCACCTTGGGCAAGGCGCCAATCAATCGATCGAGGATGGTATGGCGCTCGCGACCATCCTGGCGCGCGCGGACCGGCGAACGGCTCCCGCTGCCTTGCTCGCTTACCAGCGCTTGCGACGCGAACGCGTGGCGGAGATCCAGCGTGGCGCGCGCGAGAACGGGCTGCGATACGACTCGGCCTATTCCGACCTCGGGGTTAGGGACGCCGAGATCACCGCACATGCCGCGTTTCGCAAGCACCTCTACGATCACGATGTGGTCCCGGAAGCGGAGGCGGCGGCGGTAGTGCTGGCGGTCGCGCCCGGCAACTGAACGGAATATTACAGAATGATAAAGACAAGTTGGAGAGATCGATGTCGGGTTCAAGCGAAAAGCAGATGTCGCCAGCCGAGATGAAGGCTCTCGTCTTGAAGTGCATGGTTGGATTCAGCTCCGGTGATCTTTCGGCTTTGGACGGATGTTTTCATGACGACTACAAGCGAAACGTCACGCCGGGATTGAAGGGTGTATCAAGCTTCACTGAGCATGTCGCAGACCTCAGGAACCGGCATGCGGTCTTGCAGGACGCTCGCTTCGAGTTGGAGGAAATCATCGCGGAAGGTGATACCGTCGCCGTGAGGTTTGCAATGACCGGCGTTCATACCGGAGAATTCCTGGGCATCCCCCCTACAGGCAAAAAGATTCGACGAGCGCAGATATCGTTCTTCCATATCAGGGATGGAAAGATAGCCGATAGCTACAGCGTTTCAGATATGTACGGGATGATGTACGAGCTGAACAAGCAGCAACCGTAAATAGCCTATCTTTACGGCGTGTTGCTGACGTTCGGCATGGCTCTCGTAGCAATCTGTTCGGAGCTTCGGGGCAGCCATTTCCGGTTCCTGCGCAGCCGATGCCGCGCAATTGGCCGTGATCCCGTCCCGCGCCATGGGCGGTCTTTGAGATTGCGCGATAATGGATTAGTGCCCCTGATTTGCCCGACGTGTCAAAATGTTTTTGTGGGTAAGGCATCCATGACAGCGCCCCGGGCTACTTTGCATGGGGTTGTTTTCGATATTTTAGCTGGGAGCGAGCAGCGCGTCGGCTTTCCGGCTTTCAAATCAACCGCATCCCCTTCAAACTCGCGTGCCCGTTCTTGCCGACGATGATGTGGTCGTGCACGGAGATGCCGAGCGGGGCGGCGATGTCGATGATGGCCTTGGTCATCTGGATGTCGGCCTGCGAGGGCGTCGGGTCGCCGGAGGGATGGTTGTGCATCAACACACTTGAAGGAAGAATCTCTTTTAGAAGCAAGCTACTAGTGATTTCTTAAGTTCGGAAGGGGTATGTAATTGGGGTTAGTTCCTCGTTACAGATCGTGATAGCCCCGAAGTGTCATGTAGTTGCCTTCACGAGACTCCACGATCACGTTGTAGCACGGTTTCCGAATCGATATCCACTCGGCTAGATCAACCCGCTCAGCGCAGTCACGTGTCACTCCGCCGCTTCCTCCAAAGAGAGCGATCGTGAAGGTCGGCAAACGACTAGGTTTCTGCGATCCCAGCGATCGAGCTCTTCCAGCGGATAGAGAACGGCTTTGCCGATCTTGGTGAAGGATGGACCAATCCTCATCGAACGCCAGTTGCGGAGCGTTGGCGACTGATTAGACAGTCATGCATGTGCCGGTCGCATGAGTTTCCCTCTGGCAGTGAGATGTCGCCCGAAAGTGCCTAATGCGTGATTCCGGCTACTTCTGGCGCAACTAAACGCTCCTGATCTCTTTGATCAGGTCGACGAGGGCGCGCAGCGGCGCCGGAACGTGCCGTCGTCCCGGATAGTAGAGGCATATGCCGTCGAAAGGCTCTGTCCACTCATCGAGAACACGAACTAGACGGTTCCTTTTAATATCTGGATGCACTTGCAACAGGTTTAGATACGCAAGGCCCAAGCCGGCCAACGCCGCCTTTTGCACCAGGGCTGGTTCGTCCAATGTCAGGACCCCGTCAACGTCGAGGAGAAATCGCTCGCCTCGCCTTTCGAACCCCCATCTGAAAATGGACCCGCTGGGGAGGCGCCTCCGAATGCAACGATGATCCTTCAGGTCGGCCGGAGACTTCGGTTTGGGGTACTTCCGAAAATATGCTGCCGACCCGACGACCGCGAAGCTCTGCCGCGGGCCGATGGGTATCGCAATCATGTCCTTGGGCACGTTTTCCGCAAGCCTGACGCCGGCGTCAAATCCCTCGTCCACGACGTCGACGAAGCGTCCGCCGGTTGCGAGATCGAGGGTAACTGCGGGATACCGCCGAACATATTCCTCGAAGATGGGCCACATCTGAAGCGCGGCTGCGACGGAAGCGTTGATCCGCAGCGAGCCTGACGGCGTAGCTTGGCGGCTACTCGCGGCCATGACCGCATCTTCGATTTGCTTGAGAGCCGGCGAAACGCTGGCGACGAACTGTTCGCCGGCTTCCGTGAGCGAGACGCTACGCGTGGTCCGGTTAAATAGCCGCACGCCGATCCGCCGCTCGAGGGCGGAGACCGCATGGCTCAGCGCGGAACGAGACATCCCGAGTTCGTCGGCCGCCGCGCGGAAATTGCGCTGCCGCGCGACAGCCAGCACCGCAGTGAGTTCGGCCAACCCGGGTTTCATTGTTCGATTTCCTGCACCACGTCATCCTGAAATGGATCGGTTATGCGGTCAATCCGGGAGCGCTATGTGTCGGACGAAAGGAATCCGAAATGCGCAAGATCGATCGAGTCTACGTCGGCGGAAAACTAGTGGTGCCCCACGGCACGGAACTCTTCCATCTGTTCAACCCGTCTGAGGAGGAAGTCATAGGCCAGGTGCGGTTGGCGGATGAGGAAGACGCTCGGGCGGCTATCGCTGCCGCAAAGACGGCTCAGGCCCCGCTTTCTCGTACGTCGAAGGCCGAACGTATCGATATGCTCAGGCAATTGCATGCGGAAATCGAACGCCGACAGAAGGCGATCATGCTGGCCTCGATGCTGGAGTATGGCGCTCCCGAAAAGCGCGCCGAGGCCGCCGCCCGCCACGCGATGCAGTCGCTCGCCGATGCCATCAAGATTCTCGAATCCTACGAATTTGAACGGAAAGCCGGCACCGCGTCGTGATGAGACCGATCGGGGTGGCCGGCCTCATCACGCCCTGGAACAGCAACGCGGGCTTCATCTGCTCGAAAGTCGCGTACGCGCTAGCCGCGGGGTGCGCTTCGGTCGTGAAGCCCAGCGAGATGAGCGCCTTCCAGACCGATGTCGTCGTCGACGCTTTCCTTGCGGCAGGACTGCCGCCCGGCGTCGTCAACATCCTTACGGGTCGCGGCGAAACGGTTGGCGCCGTACTTGCTTCACATCCGGACGTCGCCAAGATCTCATTCACCGGCTCGACCGCTGTCGGAAAGCAGATCCTGCGCGCTGGCGCCGAGACCTGCAAGCGCGTTACCCTGGAGTTGGGGGGCAAGTCGCCGACGATCGTTCTCGACGACGCCAATCTCGAGAAGGCCATTCCCATGGCAGTCGCGGCCGGCTTCATCAACAGCGGCCAGGCGTGTCTCGCTGGTACGCGCATCCTGGTGCCGCGCAGCATTCAGCCGGCGGCGGAAGAATTGATCCGGCGCACGGTGGAGGCCACGAGGGTCGGTCCTCCCGACGATCCGGACGCGGTCATCGGGCCGATGGTCAGCCAGAAACAATGGGAGCGCGTACAGCGCTACATCCGCACCGGCGTCGCGGCAGGCGCCCGTCTCCTTGCCGGAGGCGAGGGCCGTCCCGACCACCTGCGGTGCGGCTGGTTTGTCCGTCCCACGGTCTTCACCGATGTTCGCAACGACATGCAGATCGCTCAAGAAGAGATTTTTGGACCAGTTCTATCGATCCTGCCATACGACAATGAGGAGGAGGCGATCTCGATCGCGAACGATACGACCTATGGTCTCCAGGGTTACGTGTTCTCCGCCGACATGCAGCGGGCGCTGCGCGTCGCCGCGCAAATAGACGCTGGCAGAGTGCAGGTGAATACGCTGACTCACGAACCGCTTGCCCCCTTCGGAGGCGTCAAGCAGTCCGGGATCGGCCGTGAGAATGGTGTCTACGGACTCGAAGCATTCCTCGAGCCGAAAGCCATCCTGACCGCGACCTGATTGGGAAATGAAAGCTCGCAGCTAGAAGACCAGGCCAAACACCGAACTTATCCGATTTTATCGCGGCGGTAACAATCTGCTCCATTCTGCGAGTTGTTACCCGCGTTCTTGTACAGGGGGAGAAAACTTATACCGACACCTCAGCGGAGGCGAATAGCCATGACCGATGCCTTTGGAAAACGACTAGGCGAGCGATTTCAGGTCGAGAATGCACCCGCGATCGTTAGCCGCGCATTGCGTAAAGCTGACATTGCCGTCACGGAGGTTCGATGTGACAATCCACTTCCGGAAATGAGCGGCTCGCTGCGGAAGGAAGATGCTTTTATCATCGGTTTGCAACTCCGCGATCGTCCAAGTTGCAAATATTGGGAGGAAGGCCGACAAGCTCCGGTGTGCGATTTGCGGGCCGGCGAACTCATTTTTTCGGATCTGAAACGAGAACCCAGAAGACTCCTCGACAAGCCCTATCACACCCTGGCGTTCTATCTCCCCCGTGCGGCGCTGGACGCGATTGCCGACGATGCCAACGCGCCGCGAATTCGCGACCTGGGCTATAGGCCCGGAGCGGGCGTCAACGACGTCGTGATTTCAAGACTGGGGAACTTGCTGATCCCCGCCCTCAGCCATCCCGATCAAGCCAATCCGCTCTTTGTAGACCACGTCCTCATGGCGTTTGGGGTGCATATCGCTCAGACCTACGGAGGCATGCGGCCGGAGTCGCGGCTGATGCGAGGTGTGCTCGCGCCCTGGCAGGAGCGACGGGCAAAAGAATTGCTTCGTGCCAACCTTCAGGGTGTGCCGCTAAAGCAGGTGGCGCGGGAGTGCGGTCTGTCAGTGGCTCATTTCTCGCGCACCTTCCGCCGCACGGTGGGGGTTGCGCCGCATGGCTGGCTAATTGAGCAGCGCATCGTCCTATCGAAGGAAAGGCTGCGCAATGACCGGCTGTCGCTCACAGACATCGCTGCGGAGTGCGGCTTCTGCGATCAGAGCCATTTTAGTCATCACTTCACCCGAATTGTCGGCGTGAGTCCACGCGCATGGCGCCGGGCGGTCAAGGGATAGCAAGCGAGCAGAGTTTCCGACGGACTTAAGTTCGCGCGCTCAATTTCCTTGCTTAGACAGGGTGTGACCCAATCGTGCCTTTGACGCCTTCGGCGGCTCTGAACGGCACATCAAGGTGACTGGCGGCCCGCCAAATTCAATGCTGAGTGGAAGTTCAGGATAGCGGTTAGAATTTTGCCGCGCTTGAACCGATATTTTTCATCGCTTTGTTCGATGCTGCAGGGTTCTCGAACGTTCCGCGACGCTTTCGGACGTGGCGCAAGAATCGTCACAGCGATGATCGTTTCACGAAAGATGACTACCTGCATTCCCGGCATAGTCACAGTCGAGCTTTGAACACGGACTGTGCGCGTAGTCTTCTTAAGGTGTCGGCTCAGGTGACGCGCGCAAGCACGGTCGCGTCGGGTCGACGAGTGCGTGGAGAGTCGGACTCGCTTTGAAAGCACGAGGTACCAAATGCCAACCGTGACCATAGACATTCCGAGGTCCCTCAAGACCGCGCTCGACGAAGAAATCGCGCGCGTCGGTAGCGACGAATCCGCCTACATCACCGCGGCCCTCGCCGGACACCTCGGAACGAAGGTGCACACCCTATTTCAAGTCTCTACATCCGGCGCGCTGGTGGCCGGCGTTTACTCTCGCGCCGTCAGCGTAAAAACCATTCTCGACCACGGCGATTTTGGTCTCGGTACCTTCGCCGATCTTGACGGCGAGATGGTCATCGTCGAAGGGCGCGTCTATCAGGTTCGAGGCACCGGCCATGTGTCGGAAGCGCCTGATGATGCCGGGGCCCCCTTCGCAGTCGTAACCCGATTTGCTCCGCAGATCGACGTCGAAATCGGGCCCTTGGCGACGCTCGCCGAGCTGACGGCTCAGTGCGATGGCTTGCGCAATTCTGCGAACATCTTCTACGCGGTTCGTCTTGATGGCCACTTCTCGGCCGTTCGCGCCCGAGCGGTCAGTCCACCGCAAGAAGGTGCACGCCTCGTAGAGGCCGCCAAATCTCAAAGCGAATTTCACTTCGAGAACATCGAAGGGACGCTCGTTGGCTTGTGGTCTCCCGGCTTCTCCAGCGCGTTCAGCATTCCGGGATATCATCTTCATTTCATCTCCGAGGATCGCCGGCACGGCGGACATCTCCTCGACTGTTCAGCCTCGAAGTTGCGGCTGAGAATGGAGCCGCTGGCCGACTACCACCTCGCGCTGCCGGAAACCGAGAGTTTTCTCAAGGCCGATCTCAGCAAGAACTCGCCCGAAGAACTGGCTTATGCCGAACAGGCACACTAGGCGGCCGAACCAATCTGGTCCGGTCGGTCAGCAACTATTAGAGAGACGAAAAACTCGTGAAACGGTTTTCAAAATCGGGTGCCGCTTTCGGGGCACTGACGTTCGCTGTCATCCCCGCTTCGACTCCGGCGAGCGCCTATGACCACTGTTACCGGCAGGTTACTTCCAACATGCTGTCATGCAGGTTCGACACGATGGCACAGTGCAAATCGACGGCATCTGGCCTCGGCGGCGATTGCTTGCGCGAACCGTTCACCCGGGAAATCAGCAGCGCCTACGGCTACGCGCGAGTCCTGCACGCACAAAGAGGCTTCGGAAAGGTAGCGCTGGGGCGTTGCGGTCTCCCTGCTTCTTTAGCGCTTTCAGCGCATGTACCAAGGAGCCGCCGGCAATCTGACCAGTCGTAGTCACACTCGCCATAAACAAGCCAACCTCAACCTCAGGAGACGATGATGAACATTCCAGTAAAGAAGAAATCGCCGACAACGTCGGACGTGAAACTGATAACGGACAACAGCGGCCCGCGGCAAACAGGCGCGGAGCTGGTGGTGCGGACGCTTGAAGCCCAAGGCGTCTCTCACGTCTTCGGAATCCCAGGCGCCAAGATCGACGCAGTATTCGACGCGCTCGTCGATTCCAAGATCAAGACCGTCGTGTGCCGCCACGAACAGAACGCGGCGTTCATCTCTTCCGAATTGGCCGCATGACGGGCAAGGCAGGGGTCGCCATCGCCACCAGCGGCCCAGGCGTCTCAAATCTTGTGACGGGCCTGGCGACGGCCAACTCCGAAGGCGATCCGATCGTGGCGCTTGGCGGAGCCGCCCCTACTTCCGAGTCGTTGAAGCCGGTCCATCAAGGCCTGGACGGTGTGTCTGTCCTTCGGCCGGTGACCAAGTACAGTGTCTCCGTCGGTTCTCCGGACGCGGTCGGGGAGGCACTCGCGAACGCGTTCCGCGCGGCCGAATCCGGTCGGCCCGGCGCGGCATACGTGAACTTACCGAAAGACATCATGGCGGCGCCGTGCGCGCATGACGTGTTGGCGCCGCCCAAGCATTCCGGCCTCGGCCCGGCGGACAGCGCGGCGATCGCGGAAGCGGCCCGCCTGATCAACGTTGCTGAAAACCCTGTCGTCCTGCTGGGGCTTCTAGCCAGCAAGCCCACCAACGCGGATGCCGTTCAGGAGTTCATCGGCCGCAACAACTTGCCGGTCGTTGGCACCTTCCAGTCGGCAGGTGCGCTAAGCGCACATCTCTTCGAAAATTTCGGCGGACGCGTCGGCCAACTTGCCAACCAGCCGGCGGATGAACTGCTGGATTCCGCCGATCTGGTCATCACGATCGGCTATGATCCTATCGAATATCCGCCGTCCGAATGGAACAGGACCAACCCTCGCAAGCTGATCCATGTGGATGTTCTCCCGGCCGATCTGGATAATTGCTATCGACCCTGCGTCGAGCTCCAGGGAAATATCGCGGCGACGCTCGATCAGTTGACGTCCCTGGTGAAGCGCAGCCATCGCTCAGCTCTGTCGGACAAGCTCCTTCGGCAGATCATGAGCCATCGCGAGGAATTGGCAAGGGCGGCGGCGGAACTCGCAGGCACGCCAATTCATCCCATGCGGTTGGTGCATGAGCTGCAGCCGTTCCTCAATACGGATGTCACCCTTTCCCTCGATATGGGATCCTTCCACCTTTGGCTCGCACGCCACCTCTACAGCTACAACCCGAGGCAGATCCTTATCACCAACGGTCAGCAGACCTTGGGTGTTGCCCTGCCGTGGGCAATTGCCGCGTCCATCGTTCGTCCCGCCGAAAAAGTGCTGTCCATCTCCGGCGACGGCGGCTTCCTGTTCTCAGCCGCGGAATTGGAGACGGCCGTCAGGTTGAAGCAGAACATCGTCCACATGGTTTGGATCGACGGTTCCTACGACATGGTCGGCGTGCAGGAGAAGGCGAAGTATGGCCGGACCTCCGGCGTCGATTTCGGTCCGGTGGATGTGGTCAAGTATGCGGAAGCATTCGGCGCCACAGGCCTGATGATCAGGTCTCCCGAAGAGATTACGCCTGTCCTGAAACGGGCGCTGGATTATCACCAGGGTCCGGTGCTCATCGGCGTTCATGTCGACTATCGGGACAACCACAAGCTCTTCGAGATGGTCAACGACGACAGCTTCCACTAGCGGCACACGACACACGACAGCCCCCTCGGCGCCGGCGGCGTAGTTCCGGCCCGCTTACAACCTTAACGAGAGAGATTGAGGCCATGTCAAGCTCCGATAGTTCGAGTGAAGCTCCTCCCAACGATCTGAAGCCGTTGTACTTCGTCGCATGGCTCCTCTGTGCGCTGTTCTACCTCTATCAGTACGCGGCCCGGTCCGCGCCCGGCGTCATGCAAGGTCAACTGACGGACGCATGGGGCGGAAACCACATCGGCGCGATGATCTCGGCCTACTACGTTGCCTATGCGGTAACCGCGCTCGCGGCGGGACTTCTTTTGGATCGTTATGGCGCCGTGCGCACAATGCCTTACGCCGTCGCTCTCGTCGGCGTGGGCTGCCTGGTCTTCGCGCAGGGCAGCGAGATCGCTGGCATGATCGGCTTCATATTGCAGGGCATCGGCGCCGTCTTCGCGTTCATTGGATCGTCCTATGTCGCCGCGCGCAATCTTCCCGCGCGCATGTACGCCATGTTCACAGGGCTCGCGCAGTGCCTTGGAATGCTCGGCGCCGCCTTCGGCTCCAAACCGGTCCAGATGGCGATCGATCCTTCGGGATCGATTGGGATGAGCTGGCAGCACGTCTGGACCCTATTTGCGGGAATGGGCTTCATACTGGCCGCCGCGACGTGGACCGTGATGCCGCGAGAACAGGGCGACGGCGCGAACCATGGCGATCTTTCGCCGAGCAGTCTGGTGCGTCCTTTCAAGGTTGTGCTCGGCAACATACAGAGCTGGCTGGCCGGGGCGATCGGCGGTCTTCTGTTTGTCCCGACCACGATCGGCGCCATGGTCTGGGCGACGTCCTTTCTTCACGTCGGCGAGCATGTTTCGATGGCGCAAGCCGCTTCGGATGCCTCGATGGTTCCGATCGGCTGGGTTATCGGCTGCCCCTTGCTCGGTTATGTCTCCGACAAGATCGGCCGGCGCAAACCCGTCCTGGTCGCAGGCGCTGTGGTGATGCTCGCAGCGGGGCTCGCGGCCGTCTATCTCCCCGAAGCAGCGCTTCCTCGATACTTGGTGCCGCTTGCGCTCGGCATCGGATCAGGTGCTGCAATGATCCCGTTCACGATGATCAAGGAAGCGAATCCGGCGGAAGTGAAGGGCACGGCATCGGGGGTGATGAATTTCCTTGTGTTCCTCACGACCGGCGTCTTGTCTCCGTTCGTCTCGCGCTTGATGACGCCGTCGTCAGACGCGCCACTCTCGCTGCATGAGTTCCAGGAAGGATTTCTGCCACTGATCGTCGGCATCGGGCTCGCGATTCTCTTGAGTTTCTTCATTCGGGAGACGGGGACCGCCGATCACTCGACCGCAAGACAACGAGCAACGGCTCCGGCCAATAAGGCATTGCGCGTGCCGTAGAGGAACCCGTCGACACGCTCGCATCGGCATAGGCAGTGCTCATCGACATGTTCATTCGGAAGGACGGTTGTATGCGAACGAGCGCTGCCTTGCTTCGGTTGGGCGATTCCTTGACCGATACGCTCAGCAGGTCGCGCGTGCCACTGCTGTTCGGACTAAGGATGTGGGCCTCCGTCTGCCTCGCCCTTTTCGTTGCGTTTTGGCTCGACCTCGACAATCCATTTTGGGCCGGTACCTCCGCAGCCGTGGTGTGTCAGCCGCAGCTTGGGGCTTCGCTGCGCAAAGGCTGGTTCCGTATGGTCGGCACGGTGATCGGCGCCACAATGGTCGTGGTGCTGACCGCGTGCTTTCCGCAGGATCGTGTCGCGTTTCTCGGCTTCCTCGCACTGTGGGGTAGTCTCTGCGTCTTCGTCGCGACCCTGTTCCGCAACTTCGCTTCGTACGCGGCGTCGCTCGCCGGCTACACCGCGATCATCATCGCCGCCGACGTCCTCGGCGCCACAGGAGGCCCGAGCGATGAGGTATTCATGGTGGCGGTTTGGCGCACCACCGAAATCTGTATCGGCATCGCGTGCGCGGGGGTCGTCCAAGCCGGGACCGATCTCGGCGGTGCTCCGCGGCGGCTGGCGGCAGCGCTCGTCGATGTGGCGGCCGACATCGCGGGCGGATTGAGCCGTACTCTCGCGCTGCCGGGTCCCGACGCAATGGCCACGGGGACACAACGGCGCGAACTCATCCGCCGCGTCATCGCGCTCGACCCGGCGATCGATCAGGCTCTCGGAGAGTCCAGTCAAATGCGCTATCACGCGCCGACCTTGCAGAGCGCCGTCAACGGCTTGTTCAAGGCGCTCGACGGCTGGCGCGAGATTGCGGCGCATCAGAGCCGACATCACGACGCGAATGATCGGCAGGAACAGGAGACCACTCTGCGCCAGCTCCCGCCCGAACTCGACGCCGCATCGCCCGCGCGCTGGATCGATGATCCCGTGGCGCAGCGCCGCCTGTGCGAAAAGGGCATGCAGACGCTGCTGGCTCTGCCGGCCCGCACGCCGTCCCTACGTTTGCTCGCCGACGAGACTGCCAGGGTGCTGGACGGCGTATCGCAGGCGCTCGACGGACTTGCTTTGCTCGTCGATGCTCGCGGCACGCTTCATCCTGGCCGGCGTCGCTTCTGGCCGGTTGTCCCCGACCTGCTGCCTCCCACCATCAACGCGGTACGCGCTTGCTTGGCGATCGGAGCGATCGAGCTGTTTTGGGCCGCGACTGGTTGGCCGAACGGCGCTTCGGCGATCGTGTTCGTGGCCACCGTGATCTTGTTGCTTTCGCCGAAGGGCGATCTGGCCTACCCCGGCGCCATCCTGGTTGCGCTTGGCATCGCCGGCGCTATCGTTTGCGCGGCTGTGATGAAGTTCGCAGTGTTGCCAGCGCTTCACACGTTCCCAGCCTTCTGTGCCGGCATCGGTCTTTTTTACGTGCCGGTCGGCTTTGCCGTCGCACATGTGCGGAAACCCGCAGCGCTGAGCTTGCTGAGCGGCATAGCGACGTACTTAATGCCCCTTCTGTCGCCGACCAACGAGATGAGCTACGACACGACGCAGTTCTACAATGCCGCCTTGGCCACCATTGTGGGGTGTAGCGTTGTCCCGGTGGCTCTTCGTCTCATGCCGCCGCTGTCTTCGGCGCTGCGCGCCAAACGGCTTCTTGCGCTCAGCTTGCGCGACCTGCGCCGCGTCGCGATCGGGACCAAACCGTGGACACCCGAGAGCTGGGAAGTTCGGATATTCGGGCGGCTCGCCGTTTTGCCGGACCAGGCCGAGCCGATCCTGCGGGCTCGCCTCCTTGCGGCGCTCTCTGTCGGCAACCAACTCATCCACCTTCGCGACGTGGCATCACAGCTGGGCGTTGCTGAGGAGCTCAACGCCGCACTCCGATCGTTTGCAGCAGGGCGCGGCGTCATAGCTGTGTCGCGATTGCAGGAGATCGACCGACAGCTTACCTCCGGATCCGACGACGGCGAAGAAATCGTCAGGGTTCGGGCGCGTGCGCGTCTCCTGATCGTTGCAGAGACCCTTGTCGAACATGCCCCTTACTTCGATGAAGGAGCATTCGCGTGAGGTTTGCCGAGGTAAACCTGTTCGGCGTCTATGTCGCTTGGATCTCGCTCGCGGTGGTCGGCGCATGGCTTGCTACGATCGCGCTACGGCGGATCGCGAGTCGCTTTGGCCTCCTCAGTCAGGTCTGGCATCCGGCTCTGTTCGTCTGTTCCGTCTACATCATCGTTCTCTCATCCTGGATCCTGATCGTGTCGCATCGAGGCTCACCATGACTATCACTGAAGTCACTTCGAAGATCGGCGAGAGACCTGCTGATCGGGAAAGCCACCCGTCGCCAGGGCCTGTTTCTCGTGAACCGGTGCGGAGCCGCATCGGAATCGTCCCGCTCCTGATCACGCTTGCGACGACAGCGCTTGCCATGCTGCTCGGCCGGATTGCATGGGAAGCCTATATGGAGGCGCCGTGGACGCGAGACGCCACCGTGCGCGCCTATGTGGTCACGATGGCTCCTGAGGTGGCCGGGCGCATCGTCGAGCTACATGTGGTTGACAACAAATACGTTCGCAAAGGCGATCTGCTTCTAGTCATCGATCCCACCAATTTCAGGATCGCGGTCAGCCAGGCCGAGGCGGCAGTGCAGCAGGCGCAGGCGAGCGTGAAGAACGTCGAGGCACAAATGAGCGTTCAGCAGGCTCAGATCAGTGCCAGCCAGGCACAACTACGGCAAGGGGGCGCCGCGCTCGTATTTGCGCAGCAACAGGCCGACCGCTACCAAAAGCTGGCCACCGACGGCTGGGGTACCGTTCAAAATGCCCAGCAGTTTACGTCTCAGCTGCATCAGCAGGAAGCGACGGTCCAGTCTGCCCAGGACAACCTGAATCAGACGTTGCGGCAGGTCGAGACACTGAAAGCGCAGCGCCTGAGCGCCGAGGCGGGTCTCGCGCAAGCCGAGGCCCAGATGAACCAGGCGCAGGTGAACCTCGAGCGCACGCGCATTCTCGCTCCGGTCGACGGTTATGTGACGAACTTGTTGGCGCAGCTTGGCGACTACATCAATGTCGGCGTAAACACCATCTCTCTCGTCGACGCCGATTCATTCTGGGTCGACGGATATTTCGAGGAGACGAACCTTGCTCCTATCCGGGTGGGAGATCCGGCGCAAATCAAGCTGATGGGCCACGGTCAGATCGTCCGCGGTCACGTCGACAGCATCGCCCGAGCAATCAACGTTGCGAACGCGCAACCCAACAGTCAAGGGGTTGCTACCGTCAATCCGATCTTTACCTGGGTGCGCCTGGCCCAGCGCATTCCTGTCCGCGTCCACATTGACGAGGTGCCGCCGGACGTCGTCCTTGCGGCCGGGATGACGGCCACCGTCGAGATCGATGGTAGGGCTCGTGCAACCAAATGAATCGAGCATCCAAATCGGTCAGCATTGAACAAGACCGTCCGAGTACATCAGTTAACTTATGAAGCATCGAAGGAGCAGAGTGGATGCCCGAGTTTGTGATCGTTTCAGAGGAAGGTGATCTTTGCATGACCGAATATCTAATCGCCGTGCGCGCGGCAATCATCATCTGGACCAGCCTTGCGCTGATGCCGACCGAGATCCTCTTTGACGCGATAGAAGCGGAATTGGAGTGCCGAGGCGCGGAGCTCGTTGGATAAAAGCATTCGCCGCGTGAGCTGTCCGGACGGCATCGCCATGCGAACGACACCGCGACGGGCGGTTTCTTCCGAGGCGAAAGGGTGGTTGGACCAGCGTCATCGCGCTGTCTACTTACGAATTATTACGGAGATGAAGGTCCAAATCAATTGAACGACATGGATCGAATCGAGCACAACGCCGCGAGTGACGTAGCACAACTAGAATCTGTCGCTTGCGACATGATGTCTGCCACGGGCAGCAGTTCGATGGGCGTTGAGAATCCCATCTGGCGTTGTGCACGGAACTGCGCAGTAACTGTAAACAAGCATTCAAGTTTGACCCCTCCATTGCTTGGTAGATCAATAGCTTGGCTCGCCGATCGGCGTCGGGACCCCACGCCGATTAACAAGCTGCGAACAGCAGAATTGTCGGCAATCGGCTACGCCGTTGCTATGCCATCGGCTGCATCGTCCTCGCTTTAATCGGCGTCATCTTCGTCTTGGTAATGCGAGCGTGAATGGTGAGCGGAGAAAGATACTGCGCCCCGCACATCGGAGACGAGCACAATCGAGGATCGCGGTATGACCATGACGCAAATCCTGATCGTCGCTCGCACCGCTCTCATCCTATGGGTAAATCTTGCAGTAATGCCTGCGGAACTGGCCTTCGAGGCTATAGAGGCAGAACTAAAGCGGCGAGGTATCGACCCGCACACTCGCTCACCGAAGGACAGAGCATGACAAGACGGGAATGCATAACGTTGGCCGGAGGCGCGGCCCTGGCCTTGTCTCTTAGTGCGCGCGCTCAACGGGCTGCAGTGCCAGTAATAGGGCTGCTGACCGTGGCGAATCCGCCGGAATGGGCAACGAATGGCATTCGCGTCGGCCTTGCCGAGGCTGGATACGTCGAAGGTCGTAACCTTATCATCATCACGCGCTCAGCTGAGGGACAATTCAGCAGGTTGCGCGCGTTGGCGGCGGATCTGGTGGGCAACGAAGTTGTTGTCATTCTGGCGGCAGGTTCGCCGGTCCCAGCCCGCGCATCGAAGGAGGCGACGGCAAAGATTCCGATCGTGTTTGCCTACGGCGGCGATCCGGTTGCCGATGGCCTTATAGACAGCCTCAATCGCCCGGCAGCCAACATCACGGGAGCAACCTTCATCGGCACCGCCTTATTAGCAAAGCGCATGGAGCTGCTGCGGGAAATCGTGCCCTGGGCGATCGACGTTGCGCTACTCGTGAACACGAACGGGACACTGGCTGAGCGTCAAATCGGGGATGCCAAGGCGGCCGCACGAGAGTTGCGTCAACGTCTTCATGTCATCGATATCAAGAACGACGGAGAAATCGACACAGCGTTCGAGAGCATGAGCCGGTTAAAGGTGGACGCGTTTGTTGTTAGCACTGATCCGTTGTTCGGTATGATTGCGCACGACCGTCTAGCCGATATGGCGTTGCGTTATAAAATTCCGGGGATCTATAACGGCCGCGACGAGTGCGAGGTGGGCGGTCTAGTTAGCTATGGCCCTGATAAAGCCGATACATGGCGGCAGGCAGCGGTCTATGTCGGTCGCATTCTAAGCGGCGAAAAGCCTTCCGATTTGCCGGTCGTTCAACCCACTAAGTTCGAAATGATCATCAATCTCAAGGCAGCGAAATCACTGGGCCTCGCGATCCCGCCGACATTGTTAGGGCTTGCCGACGAGGTGATCGAATGAGGTCAAGTAAAGTAAGAGGGACAGCAGAAAGAGGCTGAGCGCGTTTCTGAAAGCCTTCTGCGAGCGCAAGCTCGTATCGCTATTCGCGGCGCTGTTGAAGCGGATACATGTAATTTAATGCCAATTCGCTATGAACTCCAATTTCCGTAGCGCGCTTTGCGCGCTCTTTGGCCGCGCCATGCAGCTGGACAGGACTGCTGACCGTTAATGTCAGTTTGTCGCCTACGCCGTCGGCAGTGTGATCGCGAGCCCTTCACCATTTTAGCGCAGTCAGATGCACGGGATCGCAGCCCACTACAAGAAATGTCTCGCGGTACGATGCATACTATGACCCGAACGGTGACGGCAGGGCTGGGTGCCAGGACCAAGAGAGCCGGGCTCGCGACTCTTTGCTCATCTGGAGAGGTTAGCTCACTGTTCTCTGAGGAGTGTGCAATGGAAAATGTTCGAATCGAAAGCGACAGCCTCGGCGAAGTTCATGTGCCTGCTGAAAAGCTCTGGGGAGCACAGACGCAGCGTTCGCTCGAGCATTTCAGCATCGGTCATGATCTGATCCCGCGCGAGATGATAAGCGCGTATGCCATTCTTAAAAAGGCGGCCGCCAACGCTAACCATGCCGGCAAGCGTCTCGACGACAATGTTCACGAGCTGATCGTCCAAGTCTGCGACGAAATTCTCGGTGGCCAGCATTACGACATGTTCCCACTGCATGTATGGATGACGGGGAGCGGCACCCAATTCAATATGAACGTGAACGAGGTGATCTCAAATCGGTGCACGCAGCTCGCCGGCACAAAGATCGGCAGCAAGACGCCGGTTCATCCGAACGATCATGTAAATATGTCGCAATCGTCGAACGATTCATTCCCCTCGGCGATGTATGTCGCTGCCGCCGTTGCTGTGAACGATCGCCTTGTCCCCGCCGTGAAAGCGCTGCGCGACTCGCTTACCAGCAAGGCCGTCGAATGGGCCGACATTGTCAAGATCGGTCGGACCCATATGCAGGATGCGACGCCGCTTACCCTGGGCCAGGAATTGTCAGGTTATGCGGGCCTGCTGGACGATGACCTTGAGCGCATCGAGGACGCTCTCAAGGGCACTTATCGGCTGGCGCTCGGCGGCACTGCGGTTGGCACGGGTGTCAATGCGGCACCTGGCTTTGCCGACAGGGCAGCCGCCGAGATTGCTAAACTTACCGGTCTGCCGTTCGTAAGTGCGCCGAATAAATTTACTGTGCAGGGTTCACACGACGCGCTCGTGCAGCTCTCCGGGACGCTACGGACCTTGGCGACTTCGCTTTATAAGATCGGCAACGACATAAGGCTGATGTCCTGCGGGCCTCGTGCCGGCTTCGCGGAACTCCTGATCCCCGAGAACGAACCCGGCTCGTCGATCATGCCGGGCAAAGTCAATCCGACGCAGGCCGAAGCTTTGACGATGCTCGCTGTTCAGGTGATGGCGAACGATGTAGCCGTGGGCTTCGGCGGGGCCGGCGGCTATCTCGAAATGAACGTCTATAAGCCGCTGATGATCGCCAATATCGCCCAATCGATCACCCTTCTTACCGACGGTTGCACGAACTTCCGAAAGTTTTTGGTCGAAGGCACACGGCCGAATCTGAAGAAGATTGCGGAATATGTCGAGCGCTCCCTGATGCTGGTCACGGCGCTCGCGCCGGTGATTGGCTACGACAAGGCGTCGAAGATCGCCCACCATGCACTGGAGCACGATCTTACGCTCAAGGACGCCGCTCTTCAGCTTGGCTTCGTCGGCGCGGAGGAATTCGACCGGGTCGTCGATCCGAAGAAGATGGTGAAGCCCTATGTCGCCACAGCCGTTTAGGGCGCGCCGGTACGGGCCGCGATGCACTAACGCTGCATTTGCTCGCTGTTAATTGAGAGCTCACCGCCACTGACGGTGGTGCATCAGGTCAAGCGGATCGTGCGACCGACGCCGAAGCTGCATCGAACGGCGGGGCTTCGGAAGTGCAAGAGAGGAAAGAGGTAATTATGCGCATCGGACTTTTTATTCCTTGCTTCATTGACGCCGTCTTCCCCGAGGTCGGCATCGCTACGCTCGAACTGCTGGAGCGGTTTGGCCACGAAGTCGTGTACCCGCGCGACCAGACCTGCTGCGGCCAGCCGATGGCAAATGGTGGATTCAACGCCGAATGCGCCGATACCGAGGCGCTGTTCGTGCGCAACTTCTCCGGCTTCGACTATGTCGTCTCGCCTTCCGGCAGCTGCGTCCACCATGTGCGGGACAATTTCGACGCGATAGAGCAGACCGACGAGGTCAAGGAGGTCCGCTCGCGGACCTTCGAGTTGGTCGAATTTCTGCACGACATCCTTAAGGTCGACGCTTTTCCCTGGGCCAGATTTCCGCATCGGGTCGGCCTGCACAACAGTTGCGGCACGCTGCGCCGGCTCAAGCACGCGCTTCCGTCCGAGTTGCACGAGCCGTTCTTCTCCAAGCCCATCGACCTGCTTTCCAAAGTCGATGGGATCGAGTTCGTTCGGCCAGCCCGGCCAGACGAATGCTGCGGCTTCGGCGGCACCTTCTCGGTGTTCGAGGAGGTCGTTTCCACCAAGATGGGCTACGACAAGGTCCGCGACCATGCGCAGGCCGGCGCCGAATACATCGTCTCGGCCGACAGCTCGTGCCTGATGCATCAGCGAGGCTGCGCCGAGCGCAT
>Ga0137362_10000422_pt1 | contig 21674 bp, 19 predicted proteins | sample MadtaG_2_FD_104801 | JGI IMG/M metagenome (GOLD analysis project Ga0137362, IMG submission 104801) | Vadose zone soil microbial communities from Angelo Coast Range Reserve, California, USA - Mad1_100_16 metaG | ecosystem: Environmental > Terrestrial > Soil > Vadose zone | place: USA: California... | reverse complement strand
CTTTCGAGCTGCACGACAGCCTGCACGCCGTGCAGCGCGTGCTGCGCTCCGAGGATCTCCTGGAAGGCGCCCGGGCATTTACGGAGAAGCGCAAGCCGCTGTGGAAGGGCAAATGAGCAGCACGAGCCGACTCCGGACGGGTGCAGCACGGTAGGTTCACTAGCGCCGCGATTGGTACCCGATCCTCCCTGTTGGCATTTCCACATCCGAGGAGATCGACCGGGCCGCAGCCGCCCCAGGCTCGAGATCCCGATCGGCGATAACCACCTGCCGCAGCTCGGTCTCGATGTCCATGGAACGACACGCGAGCAAGTAAATCACCGCCGAAACAGGCAAGCCGACCAGCATGGCCACATCCGCTCCCTGCAACAGCCTGGCGATGTGGCCCATGTAGAATCCCGTACTGACGAACGGAATCATTGCAGCAAAACCCACCGTATAGGCGACCAGCCCTCGCCAGTTCCATTGGCCGTAGATGCCGTTGACATTAAATATCTCGCGGATGGAATACCGGCCGTGCCGCACCACGAAGAAATCGACGAGATTGATCGATGTCCAAGGGGTGAATAGATACAGCAGGATCGTGAGCAAGTCCTTGAAGCTGGACACGTAGTCTCCCCTTAGGAGCAGCGCAACGGCACTCGCAGCCGCGCCCGTGAATAGCAGACTCAGAATGCGCACTCGACGCGTGCATTGAATGGGTTTCACCGTATCGATGGCGCTCAGCAATGTCAGCGATGCGCCATAGAAGTTGATCGCCGTGACGGTCAGCAATCCTCCCAGGGATGCAATCAGCAACACAGTACCCCAGCCGCTCAGAATGCTGTCGCCGCTGCGTTGTACCGCCAAGGCCACTTCCATGTGTGGATTCATTGCCGCGACGACGGCGCCGACCTCCATCATCCAGGCCCCACCAATCCATGCCCCGAAGTATGTCCACATGAACGACTCGATGGGACTCACATCGGGCGGCAGATAACGGGAATAATCCGAGACGTAGATCGACCAGCTCAGCTGGTAGGCGGTCGCGGCGAAAAGCTGGATCAGAAACGGCACCGGTTGAAAGCTCGTCGCCCGCAGGTCACCGAAGGGGACATGTATTAGTCCCGCTCCGAGGCAGAACACGACCATGCAGGCCATAAGCGCATACGCCAATAGACGCTGCGCGGAGTGGATCGAATCGTAGCCGAAGACGGCCAGCGCCACGGAGCCGGCCGTGAACAGAAGCATGGTGACGCTCGGCTCGAGACCGGCGATCTGGCGCACGGTCTGCGCGGCCAGCACCTGCCCAAACGCATTGAAGCCGATGTAGGTAACGAGCGCTACCGCCCAGACCAACAGCGCACCACGGCGCCCGAATTGCGGGCGGGACTGGATCATTTGTGGCAGTCCGAGCTGCGGACCCTGGGTCGCGTGCAAGGCCATGAAGAGCGTCCCGAGCGCCGAGCCCAACATGATCGCGACGCTGCTCCACGCAAGATTCAATCCGAGCTCGACACTCACCATGCCGGTGGCAAGTGTGCCTAGCTGTGCGCCGCCGCTGAACCATACGGACCACAAGTCGCGGACCCTGCCGTGACGCTCCGCCAAGGGAATGTAGTCGATGGATCGCGTTTCGATTTGCACGGCGCCAAAGGGACGCGATCAGTGCGATGTCAAGCCGCCGTCGAGATTGATGGCCTGACCAGTCAGATTCCGCGCCAACGCCACGTACACCACCAGGTCCCCGATGTCCTCCACTGTCTGGGGACGCCCCTGCGGAACGAAGGCCAGCACCTGTCGTTGCCAGGACTCCTCAGCTGTCTCTTCCTTGTGACGCCACTCCTCGGCAAGCAGGTCCCACATCGCCGTGCGGATCACTCCGGGACAGATGGCATTGACGGTAATTTCCTCTCGCGCCAACTCCTTTGCCAGCGAATTGGTGAAGCCGATGACTGCGAACTTCGATGCCGAGTAATGCGCCAATCCTGGATAGCCATCCTTTCCCGAGACGGAGGCAATATTGATAATTCTCCCGCCCCCGGTTCGCCGCAACAAAGGGATGGCAGACTTGCAGCACAAGAACGTGCCCTTTGCGTTGACATTCATGATGCGGTCCCACTCCGCTTCGCTCATGTGCTCAACGCGTTGCACGCTGATCACTCCTGCTGAGTTGACCGCGATATCGAGCCTGCCAAACCTCTCTTCAATGGTTGTACACAACCTCTGGGCGTCGTCCCACCGTGTTACATCCATAGGCATGGCGTGGCTTTCGACGCCCAAGGCAGATACCTCTCCAGCGACTGTGCGCGCCGCTGCCGCATCGACATCCGCAACTAACACATGCACACCCTCGCGGGCCAATGCCAATGCGACCCCCCGGCCGATGCCATGTCCGCCTCCGGTTACGTAGCCGACCTTCCCTCGCAGCTTCACCGGACCCCCACCCCCGCACCGTCCGCCTTTGCAAAGTGCCGTAGAAGCAACTCATTGACTCGATCAGGCTCTTCCATGTGCGGCATGTGGCCACTCTGAGCCAGAGCGTGCAATCTCAGGCCCAAAGGAAGTTCTCCCGCTGAAACGATGTTGTCGTGCATACCTCGTATGATCAGGATACGATCCGTTAGAGTTTTCAAAGCTGCGGATGTCTCGACAGGTGCGGGCTGTCGTAGGACGCTCGCGGCGATCTTCCCCAAGGTATCAGTCACGCCATCCAGCCGCTTGTACTGCACAACGGCTTCGACCATGTCGCGCCGTATCGCCTTGGGCCCGGCGAACAGCTGCGCGAGGCACCGCTGCACGTCCCTGCTGCGCTGGGCCGTTGTGAACTCGGAGACATACAGCTGATTTGCGCGACTTCCGAAGGCAAATGGCGCGATGAGTGACGCTGAAGCGATCCTCGCCGGCCGGCGCTCACAAAGTGCGAGCGCAACTGCGGCGCCCAACGAGTGACCGACGAGATGGATGCGTTCCAATCCCAATTTGTCGAGCGCGGACTCAATGTTGCCTGCCAACTCCCCAATCGATCCGGAATCGACCTGTTTCGTTGAACCACCGTGTCCGGGAAGATCAAAAGCGAGAGCCGTGTGATGTTCTGCAATGCGCGCCTGATTAAACAACCACGTATGCGAGTCGCCGCCAAAGCCATGCAGGAACACGACAACCGAGCCTCGGTTGCCCCGCATCAGATATCGCAGCCGCCTCCCCGATGGAAGCTCGACAAAAGAGGTCGGATCAGATGATGCATTCTCTCCGGGCTGAGACGCCACCAGTGGTGGCCGCGGGAATCCCGCGATGAAAGCATCAAGTTCTGACTCAGAGACCTCGTCCGTGGCGATGATGCCGATCAAGTCGCCGCAGGCAACTGTCTCGCCGGATTTGGCCAGCTGCCGCCGCAGCACGCCGGCTTGTTGTGCTTCCAGAGCGTTTGCAATCTTGGATGTCTCGATCTCTACCAACTCCACCCCGGGCGCCGTCGAGCTCCCTTCGGCAACCTGCCAGCCGATTATGGTGCCCTCCTCCATGGACAGACCCCAAGTCGGCATGGTGATAGCCCAAATCATCTTGATCTGTTCCTCGAACTCGCAGCCGGGGTGGCAGTAGGCTGAAGTGGCACCCTCATGACCATCTCACAAGCTCCATTGCCGCCGCCTCGATAGTCGCGTTGCTCGGGATGTATGCATTCTCCAGTACCGGGGAGAACGGCACCGGGGTATGGGGGGCGGTGATGCGCCGGATCGGGGCCTTCAGATCGCGGAAGGCTCGCTCTGCCACAACCGCAGCGATCTCACTCGCAACACTGCAACGGGGGTTGGACTCGTCTACCACCAAGAGGCGCCCGGTCTCCTCGATGCTCGCCAGGATTGTCTCCTCATCGAGTGGCGAGGTAGTGCGCGGATCGATGACAGTCGCCTCGATGCCTCTTGAGGCCAGTGTCGCCGCTGCTCCGAGCGCCATATGAGTCATGCGTGCCAGCGCCACGATGGTCAGATCACCGCCCTCGCGCAGTACGTGAGCTTCGCCAAAGGGTACGGTATAACTATCCGCGGGGACCTCTCCCTCGAGGTCATAGAGCTTGGTATGTTCGAGAAATATTACGGGGTCATCGTCGCGGATCGCTTGGATGAGTAGGCCTTTGGCATCGTAAGGCGATGAGGGAATGACGACCTTCAGCCCGGGAATGTGTGTAAAGAACGAGTACAGGCACTGCGAGTGTTGTGCACCGGCGTTGAATCCCGCGCCGAACATCGCTCGTACGACCAACGGCGCGCGCACCTTGCCACCGAACATATAGCGGAACTTTGCCGCCTGATTGAGGATTTGATCGAAGCAGACGCCCAGAAAATCGACGAACATCAGCTCTGCTACAGGCCTCAATCCCGTAATGGCCGCTCCGGCCGCCATCCCAATAATGGCGCTCTCGGTGATTGGGGTATCGATGACGCGCTCCCGCCCGAACTCGCCCACGAGTCCGCGCGTGACACCCATGATTCCACCGTATGCATCGTCGACTCCGGTACCGCCGGCCCCTCCGGCGACATCCTCGCCGATGACCACCACAGTGGAATCGCGCCTCATCTCCGAGCGCAGCGCATCGCTGAGGGCCTGCCGGAATGACCGTTTCGGCATGTTGGCTTCGTCAGTAGGTCGAATATACGTCGGTGTACAGCGTCTCTACAGACGGTGCCGAGCCGGCGTGGGCAGCAGTCACGGCCGCGTCCATCTCCTCGCCGGCCGACCGATCGATCGAATCGAGCTCACTACTCTTTAATTGACCCGACACAAGCACACGGCGACGGAACCCCGCGATCGGATCGTGCACCTCCCGGGCCTGCGTCAACTCTTCTTTGGAGCGGTAGGTCTGTGGATCACCGCAATAATGTCCATGGATGCGGACGCAGCGCGCCTCGATGAAGCTGGGGCCGCCGCCCGCTCGCGCGCGAGCGACGGCGGTTGCCATCGCATCGTAAACCGCGAAGAAGTCTCTCCCGTCAACCGCTACCGCAGGCATCCCGAAACCGGCACCGCGTTTGGCCACATCCTTGGCCCCCACCGCGTACTCAACAGCCGTGCCTTCTCCATAGCCGTTGTTTTCGATGACGAAAATGGCTGGCAGCTGCAAGACCACCGCCATGTTCATCGCTTCGAAAACCGTGCCCTGATTGCAGCCTCCATCGCCGGTGAAAGCCACTGCGACGCGAGCCGACTTCAGCGTCTTCGCAGTCAGCGCCGCCCCGATGACTAGGGGTGGGCTGCCGCCCACGATAGCGTTCGCGCCCAACATCCCATGCTGCAAGTCTGCGATGTGCATGGACCCGCCCTTGCCGGCGCACAAACCCTCAGCTTTCCCCAGGATCTCGAGCATCATGTGCTTCGGATCGCAGCCTTTGGCAATGCTGTGTCCGTGGCCGCGATGTGTTGACCCGATGTAGTCCGCCGCGTCCAGATGCATGCAGACACCCACCGCGATGGCTTCCTCGCCCGAGTAAAGATGCACGAATCCTGGAATGTGGCCCGCAACGAACTCTGCATTGACACGTTCTTCGAACTCCCGGATGCGACGCATCGTCGTATAGGCGCGCAGCAGACTGTCACGATCCAACGTCATGGCTTATCCGGGATAGCTGCGAAGATCGACGCGCCGGCGCATGCGCAGCACCGTCCCACACGAGCTGCGCGTCAATGTTGGCACCGAGAAAGGCCAAGCGTTTGCCCGATCAAACACTGCGTGGCTGCAACCGCATTAGAACCGATACCGCAGATCAGCTCCAAAGGTCCGTGGCTCCCCGACAAGCCCATAATCGAACCCCAATCCACCCTCACTAGGGTCGCGCTGTGCAAGCGCGTACCCAAGGTAGTGCCGATTAGCCAAATTTTTGACCCACACACCGACGTCGAGGCCGCCCTTGGCCGCGGGTTCACCCTCGAATGACAGCCGGCCGCTGGCAATGCCGTAGCCGCCTTGGGCGATGCGCTGAGTGTTCTGGGCGTCGAAATACTGCTTGCTGTACCAGTTGCCATCGAGCAGCAGTCGCAGGTCTCCCGCGGAAAGCCGTGCAAAGCGCCAGGATAGCGCCAGGTTTCCACTCACATTGGGTGCCTGGATGAGATGGTTGCCCGACCGGTTAACACCGTGCAGTGCAAGCTGCACGTACTTGCTGCTGAGAAGCCCGAGACTGCCCCGCAGCTCGAGATCTTCAGTTGCCCTGGCCCGGAACTCCATCTCGGCACCATCCACCCGCGACCGGGGCGCGTTCACGGTGCGCAGCCCGGTTCCAAGGCCGCCGGGCAGCTGGAAGGTATCGAGGAACTGCTGATTGCGGTAGTTATAATGAAAGAGCGCAACCTCGATGTCCGCTCGTCGCTGCAACAACTGCAACTTGGAACCGACCTCGTACGCATCGAGCCGCTCCGGCGCGGCGAAAGTCAGTTCCGCTGGAGCATTGAATGCCTGCCCGTTGAAGGCCGCTCCGCGGTATCCCTGGCTGAAGATTGCGTAGACTAGCGCCTCGTCGCTCGGCTTCCAGTCGATGCCCACCTTGCCGCTGGTGTTGTTGTTATTGTGGTCCAGCGGCGGATTGACTCCGCCTGGCGGAACAAGGAGGTTCGAATATTGTATGTAGGAGACCGTCGGAATGTACGGGATCGTCTGAGTCCAGAGCGTCGTGCCTGGATCGGGTGCGAACCCAGTTGAGGCCGCCGTGAGCCCGCCTTCGAGCGCGAAGAAGTTCGTGACTGCAATCTTGTCTCGCGTGTATCGCACGCCAGCGCGAAGGCTGACCGTCGGCGTCACAGCAAAGGTCATATTCAGAAACGCCGCACGGCTATCCTTGACCTGATCGAAGTTGTTGTATTCATCGAAGCCATATAGCGTCGCACCAGCCGGCGTCACGAATGACCCTGGATAGCCGTCAAAGAAGTGGTATTGCACGATCGCGTGGACGCTTTCGCGTCCGTAGTACAACCCTGCGAGCCACTGCAGGCTACGGCTACGTCGCGAGGCGAGCCGTATCTCCTCGGAGAAGGCGTTGACGCTCGAGAAGTAAGAATTGGGGTCATCAAGGCGGGCCGTGATCGGCAGGCCGCCATCGTCACTCTTTGTGTACCAGCGCCCATAATCGAAGCCCGTGATGGAGGTCAACAACAACTGATCGGCGAGTCCCCATTCTGCCTTCAGGGACACACTGTCGTTGCGAATCTCTTTGTGAACCGCATACTTGGAGCCGGTATCAAACCAGTCGATGTTACCCGCGAAACCGGTCACGGCAGGAACGTTGTTCAATGCATGCGGGCCGTAAGGTGTGCCGCTGGACCGGCTCACCGCAAGCTTCAAAGTCGCCGTAAAGTCGCCTACCGGCTGAGCGATAACGGTGAGACGACCTGCTAGGGCGTCCACCCCGTTTAGAGGATCGACTCCGGGCGCGATGCTCTTAGTCCAACCATCCCGTTTCTCGTAATAAACGGCCGCGCGAGCACCCACGATGTTTTCCAACAGTGGCACGCCCATGGCTCCCCGGGCAGAATAGTCACCATAGTTACCGAACCCAGCCTCGACGTAACCCTCGGTACTCGTGAGGCTCGGGTTCACCGAATAGAAACTGATCGCACCGCCGGTGGCGTTCTTGCCGTATAGCGTGCCTTGCGGTCCGCGCAACACCTCCACTCGATCCAGATCGAAGACTTGAAGAGCCTGTACCGCTCCCACGCTCTTGTAGACCTCATCGACATACATTGCGATCGGGCTGCTTTGGTTCTGACTGTAATCCTGCGTAGTAACTCCACGCAGCGTGAACGTTGGCTGCGCTTCCGGCCCCCATGGCAGATTCAACAGCATGTTGGGCACTAGGGCCGTGATATCTGCAGCTTGGCGAGCACCCCGCTCGTTGAGATCGTTCGCTGACACCGCCGTAAGCGAAATGGGCACGTCCTGGCTGCGCTCGCTCTGGCGCTGCGCCGTCACGACGATTTCGTTGAGTTCAGGATCTGCCCTCGCGATGAGAGGCAGCGCCAGTATCGAAAGCGCAGCGAGCGGGCTAACGAACGCCATACGGACGTTTTGAAGAGGGGCGATACGACCTCGGCGGTTCCGTGTCCGATCAAAGCCAAGCATGGCCCGACTCTTCGACGAGCGACAGAATGTCGCCATCCCTTCTCCCCCAATACGCATCGTTGTGTCTCCACTCATGTAGGGCGTTCACGTAGCCGTCGCCCTGCGGTGTTTTGCCGCTTACGGCCTGCGGGTGACTACCAGGTTTTGATTTCAGGCATCACTCGATCCGCGAACAGCCGCAGCGATCGGCAGACATCCTTAAACGACATGCCGCCGTAGCTCGGAGAAACAGCCAAAACGAAATCGCCGAGCAACTCGCGACGCTCGCGTAGTTTGTCCAGAATGCGCTCCGGGTCCCCCCATATGTTGGACTCGCGGTAGGAATCGACGAGGGCTTCTTGCTTGGTCGAACGCAGGTATTTCGTCATCTCGGCGTATGAGGCGTAGGCAGCGCCCGCCTGCGCGAAGTTCTCGCTCAGCAACTCGTAATGATCCATTAATTGGGCCCAATATCGGCTCATGTGTTCGCGAGCGAGCGCTTCTGCGCGGCTCAAGCTCGCGTCGCAGACTAGACAGTCTGCAGTGATCGGCGGCGGCGCCTCAAAGCCGTGTGATTGCTTGAATATGGTGCGATGGCGGTCGATGTCTACCTTCGCTTCCTCCCAGGGGCCCTGGGCGAACTTCATGCAACCAAGACCGAGCCGCCCAGCGGTTTCCACGGACTGCGGCGACATCCCCACCATGTAGGTCCGGTCACGGAATGTTTTGAATGGTCGTGGCCGCACTTCGATCCGCGGTTGCTGATAGTGCGGCGTATCCCCCTCAACGATACCCGTCTCAAGGCCGCGCAAAATGATCCCTGCCGCTTGATCAAAGCGCTCGCGTGACTCGCTGAATTTCACGCGAAAGGCATCGAACTCCCGTTTCGCGAGACCGCGCCCGAATCCGACGACCACCCGCCCCTCGGACAGATGATCCAAAAGAATCGCCTTCTCGGTCACCCGTAGCGGATCGTTCCAGGGGAGGATGAACGCGCAGGGCATGAGCTTAATCGTCTTGGTGCGTGCCGCGATGTAGCTCAGCAGAACGGTGTTGTCGGGAATCATCGCGTAATCGTAGAAGTGGTGCTCGACCGGCATCAGGAGGTCGAATCCCATTGCCTCCGCCTCGAGCGCTAATTCGAGCTCTTGCTTATAGATCTCGACATCCGAAGTTCCCGGACGTCCTTGAAACAGGGGCAACATGCCGACTTGCATGGTTTTCTCCGCCAAATGATGGCCCATCATCTGGCGAGCGAACGACACAAAGGAGGTGCGCAATGGCCAACATTACTGGACGCTTTGCGCTCCACCTCCAGAGCCCAGATGCGCGATGGCATGTGGATTTGGCCACTCCTCCCCTAGAATGCCGCCGTGCACCCCAAGACAATGGCGGCGGACTCCCCTGGATCCGGAGGCATGCGATGCGCAACGTATACGCGGCGCTGATGGCGGTATTCGTGCCGTTTGGCCTGACAGGGCCGTCAGCCGACATCGCGCAGGCCGCGAGCCCGCCGAAGACTGCGGCCGACGACGGTCAGTGGAGCATGCCAGCGAAGGATTACTCCGCCACGCGCTACAGCGGGCTCACGCAGATCACCGCGCAGAATGCGCACTCGCTGCATCCCGTCTGGACGTTTTCCACGGGCGTGCTGGGCGGACACGAGGGCCAGCCGCTCGTCGTCAAGGACACGATGTACGTCGTGACGCCCTGGCCCAACGCACTCTACGCGTTCGACCTCACGAAGGAAGGCTACCCGCTGCGCTGGAAGTACCGGCCGGACGTCAGCGCAAACGCGATCGGGATCGGGTTCACCGATTCCGTCAATCGCGGTGCGTTTTTCGCAGAGGGCAAGATCATCTATAACCTGCTCGATGGGCATACGGTGGCCATCGATGCCCGCTCGGGCAAGGAGATCTGGAAAACCCGTATCGCGGATCTCGCAGTCGGCGAGTCGACGACGATGGCCCCGCTGGTGGTGAAGAACCTGGTCATCGTCGGCGCCTCGGGCGGCGAGTTCGGCATCTATGGCTGGCTCAAGGCGCTGGATCTCGCCAGCGGGCGCGTGCTATGGACGGCGCATAACATCGGCCCCGACGCGGACATGCTTGCGCGGCCGGATTCCTTCAAGCCTCCGTACGACAGCGGCGCCGATCTGGGCGCCCGCAGCTGGCCGGCTGGCGGCTGGAAGACCGGCGGCGCGCCGGTCTGGGGCTGGATCTCCTACGATCCCGAGCTCGATCTCATCTACTACGGGACCGGCAACGCGGCGCCCTACAACCCCGAGCAGCGGCCCGGAGACAACAAGTGGACGAACAGCGTGCTGGCGCGCAGGCCCGGGGACGGCGCTCTCGTGTGGGCCTATCAATTCACCCCGCACGACAACTGGGACTACGATGCGACCGGCGCGATGATCCTCGCCGACCTCACCGTTGCCGGCAAGCCGCTGAAGGCCCTGGTGCACTTCGACAAGAACGGTTTCGCCTACACGCTCGATCGCACGACGGGGCGGGTGGTGGTCGCAACACCGTTCGTGCCCGCGGTGAACTGGGCGAAATCCGTGGATCTCGCCACGGGGCGGCCGGTACTGGAGCCGGCGACCCAGACCGGCGCGTCGAAAGGAGCCGTGCGCAATATCTGTCCGTTTCTCGAAGGGGCAGTGAGTCCGTCGTCGCCCGCGGCGTATTCACCGCGCCTGCACCTGTTCTTCACCGCCACCAACAACATGTGCATGGACTACAAGACCTCGCGCGCGTCCTATCTGAAAGGGACGCCGTACATGGGGGTGGATGCGCCCTACACCGCGGGACCGGGCAGCCATCTAGGCTCGTTCATCGCCTGGGACGCAGCCACGGGGCGCAAGGTGTGGGAAGACAAGGAGCCCTTTTGGAACTGGAGCGGCGCCCTGGTGACGGCGGGCGACGTGGCGTTCTACGGCACGCTCGATGGGTGGTTCAAATCGGTGGATGCCCGGACGGGCAGGCTGCTGTCGAAGTTTAAGGTGGGCTCGGGAGTCGTCGGCAATCCGATCACCTATCGCGGTCCGGATGGCAAGCAGTACGTGGCGCTGTACGCCGGCTATGGCGGTGACCCGGGACTGCTCACCGGAGACGTCAGCGCGGATGACCCCGCCGACGTGCGTCCGCCGGCGGACTACATGAAGGACATCGCACGACACACGAGCAAGGGTGGACTGGTCTGGATCTTCGGTTTGTGAGGCAGGCGATGCCGGAGGCTATTCGCATGAGCGCACCACGTCGGCGCATGTTGGGATTGCCGCTGCTCACGGCCATCGCGCTGGCCGGCTGCGCGCGGCAGTCGCAGGCCCCGGCGCAGCCTGGTGCCGCAACTGTGCCGGCAGTACGGTATGAAGCGCACCTCGCTGCCGGAGGCATCGCTCCCGCGGGCGGCACGCTGCGCAACCCCTACAGCGGCAATGCTTCGATCGCGCGCAACGGCGCGCAGCTCTTTGCCACGATGAACTGCGATGGTTGCCATGGCGCCGGTGGGGCGGGTTGGGTCGGCCCCAGCCTGCAGGACGGGCGATGGCGCTATGGCGGCGCGGAGGAGGAGATATTCAGCTCTATCTACTACGGCAGGCCGAAAGGCATGCCCGCGTTCGGGGGCGTGCTCGGCGCCGAGGGCGTGTGGACTCTGGTCACCTACCTGAAGTCCTTGCCCGTGCCGCCGGACATCGCGACCGAATCCTGGGAGAAGCCGTGAAGGCCTCGTCTACGGCGGCGAGCCGTCAGTCGAGCCCCATTTACTCCTCTGAGGCGAAGCAAATTCGTCCGCTGTACCTGAGCGCGATTCCTCCGGTGTTAAAGTCCGCTTCCCCAATAAGGTTGAGGTCGCCCGTAGCGCCTTGGAATTTTCCCGTACCACAGTTATCGATACCGGGTACGCAACGATAGCAAACAGCCCGGGGGCAACCGGAAACGCGGTCAATTGAGCTGGCGCCACGAAACTCGTGTCACCGGCGTCGGTAACCCAGTAGTGGTGGACAGAGAAAACGGTCGTTCCGTTATTTCCTGGAGACTGTCCTACGATTTGTTACGCCGACTGCGCCTTTGATGTCTCCCGTCGTAACACCCAAGGTCCGATCGGTAGTAATGACGCCGATGTTTGTGATGGCCCCACCTCCCACATGAACACACGCGCCGAAAGCGCCAGGTCCAGGGCAGATGAACAAAACTGCAGCGAGAACCAGGTTGACGAAACGCATACTGACCTCCTCTAAGCAAGACGCTTCGTTGTTAGGAGTTTCCATCCTCTGGCCGTCGATTGTTAGTTACGGATCCTCCTGCGCTGGCCGATTCAACTCGTGCTCGAGTCAGAATACCGTCGCAGGGCCGAAGTCTGTTGGACGACAAGACACTGCGGACGCCGGCCGTATGCGCGCGGCGACTCGAAAAGTCAATATCAATATCTGCACAAACGGTAGAGAAATCGCGGGCGAATCGGGCGCGCCACGTTGCAGCGCACAACGAAGGTTCGTAACGATATTGTTTGCCGTCATTGACGGTTAGGCCGGTGTTGACCCAAAGCGGTCATTCAGGGTGTTAATCTGATTGCTGCCCGATCTGCCGAGCAACGATGAGAGGCAGACTACCCCTGGAGCTCGGGCATTCGCTCGAAAGGAGAACCGCCATGAATCGCTCAAACATCTTGATTGCACTCGCGGCAGGTGCGTTCGCCTTGTCCGCTACGGCTGCCGATCCCACGCTTGAGAACTATAAGACTGCCGAGAAGCTAGCGAACGCTCATCTCGTGAAGTTCGACACGCTAGATTTCGACGTCTTTACGAATCAGAAGTGGGATCGCCTGAAGGAGAGCCACGCCAAGGACATCATCGTGTATTGGCCGGATGGACATCAGACCAAAGGCATCGAGAAACACATCGAAGACCTGAAGGCGATGTTTGTCTACGCACCCGACACGCGAATCAAGCTACATCCGGTCAAGATCGCGTCGGGCGAATGGACAAGCGTCATTGGCGTAATGGAGGGCACCTTCACAAAGCCCATGCCTATTGGTGACGGCAAAACAATTGCGCCGACCGGGAAGGCGTTCAAACTCACGATGTGCACGGTCGGGCACTGGAAAAATGGCGTGATGATCGCTGAGTATTTGTTCTGGGATAACCAGACGTTCATGAAGCAGGTCGGCCTGGCCCCTTAGAAGGCATTTGCGCCTAAGGCAGACTGACCATAGAAAAAGAACAGCATGGATAAGGTACGCAACGTAGCCGTAATCGTCGGTAGCTTGAGGAAAGATTCGATCAATCGGAAGGTGGCCAACGCGCTCGCGGAACTTGCGCCCGCGGGGCTGAAGCTCAGCATCGTCGAGATTCTCACGATATAGGTCGGGCATCGGACCGCCGGTGCGGACGGTTGCAATCGTGTCGTCCACCATGGATGGATCGATACGCGCTGTGGGAAGTAGTGCCTACGGAGATCCCAAACTGTCTGCAGTCCCGGGTAGCCCAGGAAATCGGTCATGTTCGATCGCTGGGGCTCGTACAACTCACGGCGCATGCCACCGTCACGGTAGTGGAGATAGAGGCTTTCGTGAGTATGAAAAAACACGTCGGCGACCTATGAGAACCTTGCCTTATCGACCGGATCGAGCCCCGCGAAATCGCGGAGTCCCGAAAGCCACGCTCGCGCGACATCAGCATTATTGGCGATCGCCATGCGCGCGGTGCGGTAATCCGCAAGCAGTTCCTGGATTATCCGATGACGATTCACACTGATTGGAGCTGCGCACCTCCATTGCGACGAACAATAACGAGCCGACAATAGCGGACGCGGCAAGCGTCTGGCTGAGATAAAACATGTTTTTAAGCTTAAGGGGGACGCCTCTTACTGATTTCCACGACTTGTGGCCAGACTGGTCGCCAGCGGACGATGCCAGCCGTGTCGTCCTCCGCCTACGTGATCGATGGCCATCGAGTCGAGCTCGTGCGGTCGGCTGATGGCGATCGATGGGTATGCGATTGCGCAGAGTACCGGTCGCACGATGCGGCCCACCTCGGGCCCGGGTGCTCTCACGCTTGGGATGCCTGGTCGTTCGCTTTTACGGAACGTCTTCTGACCGCAGCGGGAATCTCTGCTCCGGATTCTGTGCGGTAGGCTCCGGAAGGCCGCCACCCGTCCGCCCTCGCGCAATAGCCACCCCGAAAAGGCGAACAGCACCAAGCATGAGGGACCTAGAAAAAATCGGCCAGACCCCTGAAATCGCCGAAAAATTCTAGCCCCGGAGTTTTGGCACCGAAATCAAGGGGAGGCCGCTGGTGGCGGCTCAAATACCGCTACGGCGACACAGAGCGCGGCATCAGCCTCCGCGTCTATCCGGACGTGTCACTCGAGCGCGCCCGATACAAGCGGTGAAAATTCCCATTGTCGAAACGTCGATTCGAGCGTAGATAAGAAACAGCCCGATGGGCGTTCAGGAGACGCCAGTGCGATATAGCCGCGCGCAAACGCGGCCCTTCACCTTCTGGGGTTTCCCTGGTTCAAGTCTGACGAGGGGAGGAATCGCCATGAAACCGATGGATACGCTCCTTCCAACCCGCTTTCTCGTGATTTACCTAACAGTTCTTCCCGTTTTGTTGATCGGCTACCACGCCGAGTGCGCCCAGGCAGCAGACCTTAGTGGAACCATTTCCGACACGGTTACGATCACCGAGGACAGCCGGTTAGTGGGCGATGTCACTTGCGCGGTCCCGCTGACGCTGCCGGGTGCAAATCCGTGCATCGCCTTCGGTGCGGACGACATCAAGCTCCTACTCAACGGACACACGATAACGGGACCCGTTGACCCGCCAACCGGCTGCAGCCTTCCGAGCGATTCCATGTTCGGTGTTGGAGTCGAGGCGAATGGCAGAGCCCATGTGAACATCGAGGGGCCCGGCGTCATCCAGAAATTCGAGCGCTGGGGAATTCTTCTCCTTTCGAGCAGCAATGTCACCGTAAGGAACGTCACCGCCAATCGCAACTGCTGGAGCGGCATGCAGACGATCGGCACCGCGGACAGCACCTTCGAAGAAGACATGTGGGTGAACAACGCCGCTGGTTCAAATGGAGCAGCTTGCGGCGGCATTTGCCTCGTGAACAGCAACAACAACAGAATGCGCAAGTCCACATTTTACGGAAACGGCAGCCTTGACTACACGAACGGGAATGTTGATTTCGGCGTGGGCTTCGAGGGTAGCAGCAGTGGGAACCTGGTCGAGGGAAACGATATAGGCGGGAACACGAACGGGGTCGAGTTCTTTAACACTTCCAGCGGCAATATGGTCCGTCACAACATCATTGCCGGGAACCCGCCAGGCCAAGTCTTCAAAACTTTTACTGCTAGCAACCAACAGGGCGCAGATATTGCTTTCCGCCCGAGCTTCTCGGGCGCGAACAACACCATTGAGGACAACTTCTGCCTGACCTACAGAGCGGGTGGAGGCCCCGCGACCGTTGCTTGTCCAAATATAATCACGGAAGAAGTCGGAGAGTCTGTCGGGAGGTAAATCCCGGGGACCCCGGCCGCTCCGTGCTCGACGTCGCTTACATACTGGTCGGGCGAGGTGGAGGAGGGCCTGGGCGAGAACATTACGCACGAGACTGATTGCCGATAGCGCGCGTAAGCCCTAGAGGGAGTGAGCGTTCGCTCGGTCGCTCTCAGACGCTTCGACGGCGCGAACACAGTTTCGGTTCCGATCTCCGGCGGATAGAAGCTGGTCGAGTCGCCTTCTCGCCGCTCCCTACGACCGCGGACGACCCTTTTTCCGAGATGTACGGCGGGTCGTACATCGCGAGCCGAGTGACGTTCGCGCCCCGAACGCCGGAGGCGAGACCCCTCCCTCGAGGGGATTCACGCGCGGGGCCGAAGAGAATCACCTGCGCCACGTGGATGCCGCGATGCTGCGCAGGAGCTTGTCTGCCTCGATTGGACCCCGCTCGCCGTTCGCGTCCGCTACCGGGGCCTTGCCAAGAACCTGCACCGCCTCGAAGTCAGCGCCGCGCTCGCCAATCTGTACACGGTCAGGCGGTGCTCCGGCCGCCCACTGGACAGGTCCACAATGCCCTCGTTCCTTATACGGCGCGTCGGTTGAGCGTGTGACCGCCATTTCAGTGCACTTCGCCGAACTGCCATTCGTTCTTCATGCGTCCGAGCTCCAGGCCCTGATCGATCGTGATGACGCGAGTTCCCGGATGGGTCGCTGTCCACTTCAGCCCTGCTTCCTGGTCTTTGAAGAAGTAGACGAAGTGGCAGAAGTTCGAAACCACGTCCCGTCGGCAAGCCGCCACGTCGGGGAGCCGCATCGACAGCACTGTGGAGTCGGGTTGCACCTGCTGGACCGAGCTTGGCGAGACGATCAGCCCGATGGGACGGCCGGTTTGAGGACAGACCGAACTCACCTGCACCCGCTGACGCAGGAGTGCGGGTATGAAGAGACAGTCCCAAGCACACCAGGCATAGCGGGACTGCCCGTTGATCCGCAGTATGTGTTTGCTCACGGGCTGCGCCGTCAGTCCCCAGAAGCCGACGATATCCCCTCTGTCGTCGCGGGATATGCCGGGCCAAGGCAAAATGACCGCTTCGATGCTTGCAGGGTCAAGTCCGGTGCGGTCGCCGAGTGCAGCCACGGAAATTGTGCCGCTCGCCGCAACGCCCTTGTAAATCTCCAGAGCGAGGACGCGCTCGACCGCCTCCAGCCTCGGCATCAGGTCCCTGATGAATCTGCCGAGTTCCACCGTTTGCGGCACCGCCCGTCTCCTGGGTTGCTGGATGTGTCGCAACTGAAGCGGCACTTTTGGTTTAGGCCGCACAGCAGGAAAGCTGCTTCACGTCCCTCGTGAACGTTTGCGCGCAGAGCTTCAGGCCCTCCACCATGGTCAGGTAGGGAAAGAGCTGGGCGGCGAGATCGGCGACGGTCATGCCGTGATGAATGGCGAGTGCAGCCGCCTGGATAAGCTCACCCGCTTCTGCGGCTACCGCTTGCACGCCCAGCAGGCGGCCGCTGCCGACCTCGGTGACCATCTTGATGAACCCGCGTGTGTCGAAATTGACCAGCGCGCGCGGAACGTTGTCGAGGGTGAGCAGGCGGCTGTCGGTCTCGATGCCCGTTCGACGTGCTTCGGCCTCAGACAACCCCACTGTCGCGATCTGCGGATCCGTAAAGACCACTGTCGGCATGCTGCGCAGGTCGAGCGTCGCTTCGCCGCCGGTCATGTTCTGGGCGGCGCGCAAGCCGCCAGCGGCCGCCACGTAAACGAATTGCGGCTGGTCCGTACAGTCGCCGGCCGCGTAAATGTGCGGGACGCTGCTCTGCAGGTTCTCGTTGACCGCGATCACGCCGCCTTTGCCGGTCTTGAGGCCGATGCCCTTCAGATTCAGCGCTTCGATGTTCGGCGCCCGGCCGGTGGCGATCAGCAGGGCATCGCAGCGCAGCGTTCCCGCGGAAGTCTCGAGCACGAACTCGTTATTCACGTGCGCGATGGAATGTGTCTGGGTCCGCCGCAAGACCTGAATACCCTCATCCGCGAACACCTGCCCCAAGGTGTCGCCAATGGCGGGTTCCTCGCGCGAGAACAGCGTGCTGCGGGCAACGATGGTCACGCGGCTCCCCAGCCGGGAATACGCCTGGGCTAATTCCGCGGCTACGACCGAGGAGCCGATCACCAACAAGCGCGACGGAATCGTCTCGCTCACAAGCGCCTCGGTCGACGTCCAGTAGGGCGTGTCTTGCAATCCGGGAATCGGCGGAATGGCCGGGCGCGCGCCGGTGGCGATCAGGGCGCGCTCAAAGGCCACGCTCCGCTCTCCGCCGTCGTCGAGTTTCACCTTCAATGTCTGGACGTCTGTAAAGCTCGCTTCGCCGCGCAGCAGCGTAATGCTGGGGTTGCTCTCGATGAGCGCTTCGTACTTGGCCGCGCGCAGCTCTTCAACGCGAGCTTGCTGCTGCGCCAGCAGCCGCTTGCGGTTGATCTGCGGCACGCTGGCACTGATCCCCGAATCAAAGGGACTCTCCTTGCGCGCGTGAGCGAAGTGCGCCGCGCGAATCATGATCTTCGAGGGCACGCAGCCGATGTTGACACAGGTACCACCGATAGTGCCGCGCTCAATGAGCGTGACCTTCGCACCGCGTTCCGCCGCGGTGATGGCGGCCGCCATCGCGCTACCGCCCGTACCGACGACGGCGATGTTAAGCGGCCTTTCCGAGGCGGAACGGGCTGACCGCGATCGTGCGAATACTCCCAGCGGCTTGTCGAGGAGCGAACGCGGGGGAGTTACCTCTCGGCGCGCCTCCTGCGCGGGTAAAGACCTGACTCTGTAGTTCTTGGGTAGGGCTGCGTTGAGCGAGTCGATCGCAAGCGGGGTTTCGCTCTCGATCGTCGCGACGGCTTTCAGATATTCCACGCGCACCTTGCGCACGCCGGAGACACTCGTGAGCGCCTGTTCGACGTGAGGCGCGCAATCCCTGCAGGTCATACCGGTTACCGCCAGCGTCGTGGTCTCGGTCATTTCCCCGCGTCCTTCACCGGCGTTGAGGGATAGCCGGCGTCTGCGGTGGCGCGAGTGAGGGCTGACACCGTGGTCTTGGTGTCGTCGAACACCACTGTCGCCTGCTTGCGCTTAGAGCTCACGCGGACTTCGGTCACCCCTGTCACGCGAGACAGGGCCGTCTTGACCGTAATCGGGCACGCGGCGCAGGTCATTTTGGAGACCGCCAGAGTGACAGTTTGGGGGGCAGCCCAGACGGGTCCGGCAACCAGGGTGGCGAGTCCGACCGATGCGAGCAGCTTGTTCATAGGAACTCCGGATCAGTAGAAGAAGGGAAGGACGTAGGGAAAGGCGAGCGCGACCAACACCAGCGCCGCCACAACCCAGAAGAGGACCTTGTAGGTTCGACGCACCTGCGGGATCGCGCAGACCTCGCCTGGTTTGCACGCCGCCGCGGGGCGGAAGACGCGCCTTCCGCCAAAGAACAGGGCCACAAGCGCCGCGCTGATGAAGACCGGGCGATAGGGTTCGAGCACCGTCAGGTTACCGATCCAGGCACCGCTGAAGCCGAGCACTACCAGCAGCAGCGGGCCGAGGCAGCAGGTCGATGCGAGGATCGCGGCGAGGCCGCCCGTCATGAGCGCGGCGCGGCCGCTTGGTGGTGCGGACAAGGGCTGCCTCCTTTTGGATCTTCAGCGGTTGGCGTAGTCTATTCCCGTACTCAAGTACGGAGTCAATATGGCCGCGCTGCTCACCATCGGCACTCTGGCCAAGCAGGCCGCAGTCAACGTCGAGACAATCCGCTTTTATCAGCGACGTCGATTGCTCGACGAGCCGGACAAGCCACCCGGTGGCATCCGTCGCTACACGCAAACGCACGCGCGGCGAATTCGATTCATCAAGGAAGCGCAGAAGTTGGGCTTTGATCTGGACGAAGTGGCGGATCTGCTCGCACTAGAGGACGGCCGGCATTGCCGCGAGGTGGAGGAGATCGCCGGCCACAAGCTGGCAATTGTGCGTGAACGGATGGCGCAATTGACCAAGATCGAAAAACTGCTGGCGGTGCTTGTCGGGCGATGTCACGGCAACAGGGGGAAGGTTCGGTGCCCACTCATCGCGTCGTTGGAGAGCGCAACGGCATGATGGCCCGCTGCGGTAGGCGGATTTGCTCGTCCGAGCGACACTGCCGCATGGTTAATTCGATTGCCGCACTGAGCTTTCTGTAATGGCTGGCCCATCGGCGGAATTTAAAATGAGTGTCTCGATCTCACGCGGTATCAAGCCGTTTCACCGCAGCAAGCATATTGTGAGGGTACCTCTGGGGGTAACTTCAGCGATGCTCACCACGGGATTGGGTTTCCAATTGGCGCTCGTCGGTTACTACGCGCTTCTACGCTTGTTCAGTACATAGGATCGTGAATACCCACCGCGGCGAGGTGACGCGGCATTCAGCGTCCCGGTCTCCGAGGACACGCGCGGATTAAAGGTCGTGCATCCCACTCCGAGCCACTCCGGGCAACTCCGCGTGGCAAGACGTGCGACGCTATGTGTGCATGTGAGTGGCCCGGAGTTAGTTACTGTACGGAATTTGCACGAAACGGCCAACGGATTTCCGCATTTTCTCTGCATTGGGTCTTGGGTCGCGCAGTGTGGGTTCAGGTCGCTTTCCTGCGCGGAATGCGCATCAAGTAAGTATCAAATCCTGCCCCCGCTACCACTCGAAATAACAATCACTTACCCGGTAGTTCGCTGCGGCCGTACGTTTTCCGAGATGGGACTCGCGGGCGACCTCCCGGTCCATTCAGTCGTACCACGCCGGCGACTTACGCACCGTGCGAAAGAACTCCATGCTGTGGCCGATCCACAGCTGCGCCCCGGTCCGCCGCAACAGTTCCTCGACCTTCTGGCGCGACTCAACCGTGCCCGTGGTTTTTTCCTCATCCGGCATCCGCTTCAAGTCGCGCTCTTCCGCGTAGTGATACAGGTCGCCCGAGAGCATGACCGGTCCGGTGTTCTTGAGGCGCACCAGCAGTGAGCAGTGCCCCTCCGTATGTCCCGGCGTCGCGATCACGACGACCGTACCGTCGCCGAAGACGTCATGGTCGCCGCTGAGAAGCATCGTCTTGCTGTTCTCCAGCGCTGAATACTGGCTGAACCAGGGATAGGCGCGCGCCGCCCTGCTGAACATCTGGTCGCGATCACCCTTGTAGACCAGCCACGTCGAGCCGGCGAAGTCACCGGCATTGCCGATATGGTCCCAGTGGTAGTGCGATAGCACGAGGTAGTCGATATTGGCAGGCGTGACGCCGATGTCGGCCAGCTGCCCGCTCAGTGTGTTGAACCTGACCTGGGCATAGCCCTCGCGCACGTTCTCGTACAGCGGCCTGCCGACCACCCGGTCATTGAGGCCGGTGTCATAGATCAGCATGCCCTTCGGGTGAACCACCAAGTAGCAGGTGACGCCCATGTTGCTGTCCTTGACCTCATTGCGCTTCAGGTTGTAGTCCTCCGGCTTGTTGTAGACCAGGGTTCCACAATCGAACACATACAGGCGCGCACCGGTTACCTTGGGCAGGGGCGTGAGCTCGACACCACTCGCGGGGGGCGCGAGCGCCGCAGCGCCGAGCATTGCAGCGGCAAGCAGGCGGATCATCACGGGAATTGCAAGGCGCATAGAGGCCTCCCCGTCGCAAATTCACGCATATTGTAGATTCCTGGCCTGGCCGGATCCGGTCGGCAGGTATCGACAAAGGCGTCCTTACGCCATGCGGCAGGGTAGGTTACGCAGCCGCCGCGCGTCGGCGGCGCCAAGCGACGGCACGCTCAGCCCCGCATTTCCTACAGCGCCAGCGCGTGCGGTGGATCACCGATCCAATCGCAGAGCCATCTGGCTTGCCTTGAGCAACAATGAAGTACTTGTCAGTCATCAGTTACTGGGCGGATAGGCCACAGCCGGTTCAGAATTTGTACCCGATTTTGACCCCCAGTACGCGCGGTCTCGTGATGTTCTCCTGCAATGAGAACTGCGCGTCCGACGTGAACGTGCTCTTAATCACGTTGGTGAGGTTCAGCGCATACAACTCCACCGACCAAGCCTCCTTCG
>Ga0137362_10000419_pt1 | contig 21725 bp, 18 predicted proteins | sample MadtaG_2_FD_104801 | JGI IMG/M metagenome (GOLD analysis project Ga0137362, IMG submission 104801) | Vadose zone soil microbial communities from Angelo Coast Range Reserve, California, USA - Mad1_100_16 metaG | ecosystem: Environmental > Terrestrial > Soil > Vadose zone | place: USA: California... | reverse complement strand
TGGGTCGGAAAGAAATGCTGACAGAGCAGGGTTGGGGCTGACCACGGGAACACAGGAAATGAAGGAGGAGCCATGAGCCCTATAACGCGAACTCGAGAAAGTACTGGCGAGAGCGAGACTCATTCGGGCTTGCCATTGAAGGTTCCTGATGGGGCTCGAATCCTGATGGTCTGTGACGACGACTCTGACACGGATCGGCTGAAGACCGTTCTCCAAGAGGCAGGGTTTGTCTCGGAATGCGCAAAAAGCCTTACGGCGGGTTGTGAGGCAGCTAAATCCGGTCGGTTTCAGGTGGTCGTCTCGACACCCCTGCTGAGAGACGGGTCGTGGAGGCGGCTAGCTGACATTGCGAATCACTATAATCTTGGCTTTGAGGTCGTTCTATGGGCGCGCAACTTTGATCTCGCCGAATGGGTGGAAGCGCTGAAGGAGGGAGCGTTTGATGTCCTTGACGCCATGTGTGACCCACCAAAAGCTGTCGAGGCCACCAGACGGGCCTTGTGGGCAGCTTATCTGAAGGGCGCCGGGCCGAGCCCAAGAGCGACTAGTCCCCAGAAGGCGGCGTGATTCGTCGCGTGTCCTTACAAGGCGGGGAGGAAAAACATGAGCAGCTCAGCAATCGTAGATCAGAAGGGCAGATTGAAAATTCCCGTGACCCTTCTTCCCATGCTCAAGGGGTCTGGCGCCGAATTGTACGTCACCAGCGAAGATGGCTACTCCGTCCGCATCTACCCGATACAGGTCTGGAACCAAGTCGAGGAACGACTACAGTGCCTGTGCTCACAAAATAGGAACAACCAGAAACTTCTTGTCCGTGCGAAGTATTTCGGCCGGGCTGTGACTATGGACAAGCAGGGCAGGGTGCTAATTTCGATCGTTTTGCGCAGCAGTGCGCAAATGAAGGGTGCTGTGGATATATTCGATCATCTGAACTATCTGGAAGTTTGGAACCATGCCCAATTCCTGAAAGATCTGAAAAGCAGTCCAATTACAGTGCAGGACGAGAAGACGCTGAACAGACTGTCCTCCGCCCCACGATTTCCTTGGGCAATACACCGGAACAAAAAGCAAGGACATGTCCACGGAACAGAAAGGCGATTCAGCGCGTACCGCCAAGTGCGTCCGGATTCACGCGGTCACCTATCTCGGATTTCGAAGACATAGCCAGCGTCGGTAAGACCCCAGGGGTGGCAGTTCCATCTGGAAGTTTAATCCGCTCCGTTGCGCGGAACCGCTCCGGAGACCAGCGGAAATACACAAATTCGAGCGTCAGCGCAGTGCACAAGAATACTGCTAACTAATATAACTAGTTAATTATAGACGTATCAACCGTTGCCGGCGGCACGAATGGGGATGGTCACGGTTGCCGCAGTCTCTGATGATCCCAGCATGTGGCATCGTCCGTCGAAGATTCCGCCGGGATCGACAACCATGCACGGAGAATGAACTTCACCGGTGACCACTCCTTTGGCTTCGATCTCCACGCGTCCCTTGGCGAAAATCACTCCATCAAAACGGCCGGAGATCACTACGCGATTGCCCTCGATTTGACCTTCGACTTTGGCGCCCTCGCCGAGAATTACGGTTTGCTCCGAGATGATGTTGCCCTTCACGTTTCCGTCAATGCGGAACGTGCCTTTGACCATCAGCGTGCCTTCGAGCGTTACGCCTTGGTCAATGAATCCGGTCCACTCTTCGCTCGCGCCATTCTTTGCGGCGCTGGCCCACTTCCATGCCATAGCATTCCCCCAAACAGAGACTCTTCCTACTCTAGCCGCGTACGCGCATAAGTCAACGCATCTCACAAATCGAGTTGTCGAATGAAGCGACTGAACGAACGGGCAGTGTTTGCTGATGAAGCCTGCCGGAGCTATTTCATCAAACGATCGTACAGACCCATGAGCTGCGCGTCGTCATAATATTCAAGCACAAGCTGGCCCGGGCGCATCTTCGTTTTCTGGTGGAGAAGCACCTTGGTGCCGAGGTGGCGTTGAAGCTCATCCAGCGCCGACCGGATGTTTGCGTCCAAATGAACTTCTGCCGGCGCGTGCCCCCCGCGCGCCCGCCGGGATGCCAATTTTTCAATGTGGCGGACGGTCAATCCCCCGCGTGCAGCGCGCTGAGCATAGCGCATGCGAAGCTGCGAATCTGGCACTGCCAGCAACGCCCGACCGTGACCCGCCGTCAGCTTCCCCTCTTCAATCCAATCCTGAATTTTTTGTTCCAACTTCAGCAGGCGAATTGCGTTGGCTATCGTGGCGCGATCCTTGCCGGTTCGCTCAGCGACTGCCTCCTGGGTCAATCGCGCCTCGTCCATCAAACGTTCAAATGCACGCGCGGCTTCAATGGCGTTTAGATCTTCACGCTGGATGTTCTCAACAAGGGTCATTTCCAACGCGAGATCGTCGGACACTTGCCGAACGATGACCGGAACTTTCGTCAATCCTGCGCGCTGCGCTGCGCGCCAACGCCGCTCACCAGCGATCAACTGGTATCGTGAGCCGATCGGTCGAACAACCAAGGGTTGAATAATCCCGCTTGCCTGAATGGAGCGTGCGAGCTCATCAAGAGCTTCTTCGCGGAAACGCGTGCGCGGCTGGAAAGGGCTTGGCTCGATCAAGTCAATATCGACCTGTTGAGGCCCTGGATGTGCGACTTCGCGAGCCGGCGCGCTTGCAGCGCCGCTGGCGTTTGCTGCATGAGAATGTGCAGGCGCAGGCTCCGGAGAACTCTTCGGCTCAAGCTCCCGAATGAGCGCTCCGAGCCCCCGTCCCAGTGCGTTTCTCGGCATTGGCAATAACCTCCTGGGCAAGCTGCGTGTAGCCCTCAGCGCCCTTACTGTGATTGTCGTAAAAAATGATCGGTTTTCCGAAACTAGGTGCTTCTGCAAGCCGCACATTGCGCGGAATCACGCTTTTGAATATTTGGGTTCCAAAGAAACTGCGCAAATCCGTGGCAACCTGCCGGGAAAGGGTAGTTCGCTCATCGTACATCGTGAGCAGGATTCCTTCGACCTCGAGACTTGGATTTAGGGTCCGGCGGATGCGCATCAAGGTATCCAGCAATTCGGAAACGCCTTCCAGAGCTAGATACTCGCATTGTATGGGAACCAACACGGCGTCGGCGGCTACGAGCGCATTTAATGTGAGAAGGTCTAGAGCCGGTGGGCAATCCAAGATGATGAATTGGTATTTTTCGCGAAGCGGCTTTAGCGCTGCTTGGAGCAAGTATTCGCGATTTTCGGAACTGACGAGCTCGATAGCGGCCCCCGCAAGGTTTTTGTCAGCGGGAACTACCTCTAACCTATCGACTTGAGACTTTTGAATAATCCTGTCAAAAGGCTCGTTGAGGACCAATACATGATAGAGGGTTCTTCGAGAGGGATCCTTGGTAAAGCCGATTGCTGCTGTGGCATTGGCCTGGGAATCGCAATCAACAAGGAGAGTGGGGTGTTCGGCGGTAGCAAGGCAAGCGGCAAGATTGACTGCAGTGGTCGTCTTGCCTACGCCGCCTTTTTGGTTAGCAACTGCAATAATGCGAGCCAAATATTCCCCCGAGCGAAACCGTAACAAAGCCTGTCCCAGGATGCAAGATGTTTCACGTGGAACATCACCGGGCGGGGTTGGGGATTGGGCTTGCGGCATCACTTTGTTCCACGTGGAACGCCCCCATACCCTTCGCGGCTTGGATTCATACGTGCGCTGCGACGCGAACCAGTCTCCCTTAGCACCCTTCTCAAGAGGAGTGCTTGCTGACTGGTCTTTAGAGAGCTCAGTGGGAGGGCGACGTTCCACGTGGAACATCCATGCGAAGCTTGAATCCATTTCCGGTTATCTTATGCAGAGCAATCAAGTGGGCTCAAAACTCGAGCGCGTCACTGCTTCTTAGTACCCACCAAGAGGAGCCGCTGCAGGGAATGAGGAACCAAAATGGGCTCCTGCCATTCCCAACCGCTGATTTTTCGGATTTCTGGCAGGTCGCGAGCGCCAATCCAGAGAATAACTTGTTTCGCTCCTATCTGATCCGAGGCCGCCCAGCTGAGAAAAGCAGGGAATTCGCCGAGCGCCCTCGAGCAGACGTAATCCAGCGGAGCGATCTCCTCGTGCAACTCCTCGTAGCGCCGGACGAGCACTTGCGCGTCATTAAGTCCAAGTTCACGAACAACTTCCGCGAGAAACGTGGCCTTTTTCAAATTGGATTCCACGAGAAAGACCCGTAAATCAGGCCGGATAATTTTGAGCGGCAAACCGGGGAAACCGCCCCCAGAACCAACGTCGGCGAGCCGACTACCCCGTCCCGCTATGACGTCGGCGGCATACATACTCTCGCAAAAGTGCCGGTAAAGCATTTCCAACGGGTCGCGAATGGCCGTCAAGCCTATCTTCTCGTTCCAGATCAACAGGATCCTTATATATTGTTGAATTTGAAGCACTTGATCGTCATAGACAGGGAGCCTAAATTTTGTCAGGGCACGGCGAATTACGGCTGGTGAGGGGGGAGCTGGGTCAGTTTGGGTCATAATAGTTACTACTTAGTTAATTAAAGCCGGGTCAGATTCTCCCTTTTCTGGTCCTGCGCCTTTCGGTACCAGATATCGAGGCCCCGCTGTCCCAGCGACTACATCCACGGTGCTATGCCAGAAAATCGCCGGTACTAGGCTATCGTAGACGATCCGACTTGCTCCTAGAATAGTACCAATCACCAGTGTCATCGCGATTCCACCGCGCCCTTGATAACTATGTGCGAGCCCGAAGAGGATGGAGGAAATCAGCACCACTGCCCAAGCCTGGAATCCTACACGCACGAGGACGGCCATGGCGAACCCGCGGTAGAGAAACTCTTCGCAAAGTCCTGCGGTAATCGCGAGCGCGAGATAGGGAAGCAGCTCCACGGCGGATTGGGGCAAGATTCGTTCCGCGAGGGGTTGCAAAGAGCCCCGCGCTTCAACTGGAAGTTTCCCTACTCGCCGCAGATTCAGCCACTGAACGGCCGCGATCACCAGGGCGCCGACGATCGCGGCCAGAAGAATCCGACTTCTATCGTGAATTGTCAAACCAAGCTGGGAGGCCGTAGAACCGTGCGCCCATGCCCGCCAAGCCAGCACCGCGACCGCGAACCATTGAAAGGCAATGGTGGAGGCGTAGAGCGCGAGCCGCTCCGTAGCGCTGACTTGGGGCATCGCCAGCAATTTTTTCGTCCGTACTCGGCCACGCCACGGCAGAATCACACCGAGCACAAAAAAAATCAGCCAGAAGTCCCAGGGCATCCGCGAATGAGAACACTTTTTAAGCTCATCGCGCAAGTAACCAAAAGTCCCGGGGGCATGGCGGTTTCCGACAGCGCTACCACCCGAGCATTGGAACGACCGAGAGATCATTGAATGCGAGTATTTGTTGGTAATCCCCAAGCCGTCTGTCCTACACTCCTAGCAATTCCCGCGGCTCCAAGAACCCCAGATTTAGAGAGTAACGATGGCTACGACAATTGCCAGCGCAAGCGAGGCCGCCAAGCCCACATTCGTCTTGCCTGGCCGCCGCTACGATCATCTCTTTTTCTCGGCCATTGCCTGGCTGATGCTGGCGACCGTTTTCATCGGCTTTGCGCGGACCTACTATCTGGCTGGGATTTTCCGCGCGCCGCTGCCCAGTTTGATCGTTCACCTGCATGGAGCGGCATTTTCCTGCTGGATTCTCTTGCTCGTCACGCAGGCATCGCTGGTCTCCGCTGGCCGCGTAGACATTCATCGCCGACTGGGTATCGCGGGCTTCCTCTTGGGCTGCATCATGATCATCCTGGGTCCCTGGGCGGCGACCGATTCACTGATCCGCAGGGCGGGGCCCCCGGGGCGCGACCCGCAATTCTTCTACATCATTCCGCTTACGGACATTTTGATTTTTGCGACGCTGATTTTCTTTGCCTTTCGCGCCCGCACCAACCCACCGGCACACAAGCGCCTCATCATCATCGCAACGACGGCGGTGTTGATCGCGGCGGTCGCCCGTTGGCCAGTCGACATCGTTCACGGGAAAGCGCCAGTGGCGGCACTGTTCACCTATTTCTTTCTGCTGGCCTTGGCGGCATACGATTTCTGGTCCACGCGGAAGATTCATCGCGCCACGCTCTGGGCCAGCGCTTACCTCATCTTGGTGCAGCAGATCCGCATACCCATCGGCAAAACAGCGGCCTGGCACGCTTTCGCCGCCTGGGTTCAATCCCGCGGCCGCTAGCCGCAAGCAAGAACCGCCGCACATCGTTATAATCAAAATGCGTTACAGCGAGGTGCGGCTTGACCCCAACCGTGAGACTGACGGCTATGGTCAAGGCAGCGGGTTGAGCGGCGAAGCTGAGTCCAGGGTTGCTGGATTCCGTTTTGCGCCGTTTGCCGCGGCCAACTGATCCGAACGTGCTCGTTGGTTTCGATACCAACGACGACGCAGGGGTGTATCTACTCAGCCCGGAAATGGCGATGGTCCAGACAGTGGATTTCTTTACGCCGATCGTCGATGACCCATTTACGTTCGGGCAGATTGCAGCGGCAAATTCCCTCAGTGATGTTTATGCGATGGGCGGCAAACCGGTTTCCGCTCTTTCGATCGTGGGTTTTCCCGACAAGGGTACTCCGGAAATTCTCGAACAAATTATTCGGGGCGGCCTTTCGAAGATGGCGGAAGCAAAATGCAGCGTCATCGGGGGCCACTCCATTCGTAACGACGACATTCAATTCGGTTATGCGGTGACCGGCATCATTCATCCGCATCGAGTTTGGCGAAATGTCGGCGCGCGCGCGGGCGATGTTCTGCTGTTGACCAAAGCCATTGGCACTGGCGTGCTCTCGACGGCGCTGAAGAAAGACCGCGCCGCACCAGCCTCGATGCAGGCTGCAATTGCTTCGATGGCAGAATTGAACCGCGCGGCTTCCGAAGCGTTACAAGAGGTGCAGGAAAAGGCCGGAGCTGCAGCCCCAATTCATGCTGTGACGGACGTTACAGGATTCGGATTGCTCGGCCATGCGCGCGAGATGGCGCTTGGGAATTCTGAAGGGGGAATCGATGCTGTATCCCTTGAGATCGATCATTCGGCAGTCGGTTATCTTCCCGGGGCGCTCGAAGCCGCGCGCGAAGGATTTCTCCCGGGCGGATTGAAGAATAACCGCGATTTCATTGGCGATTGTGTTGGTTTTGCGGAGAGCGTTCCGCAGGAATATCGCGACCTCCTCTTCGATCCGCAAACCTCCGGTGGTCTGTTGATCGCTTTCTCGCCGGAATCTGCTGACGCAGCCGTCGCTGTTCTCGAAAGTCATCGCGTCAAGGCCCGCCGCATCGGCAAAGTCATCACCAAAACAAATCCGCTCATAAGCGTCCGCTAGAGTGCCGCGTCCGGAGGGTATCGGATAAACTCAAGCGATGGACACAATCACACATGGCGTCGCCGGGGCGCTGATCGGAAAAGCCGTCTTCCGCGGCGAGGACATGTTCGCTTCGCATCCGATGAACCGCGGACGAATCATCACCTGGTCGCTGATGCTCGGCGGCATCTTTCCGGACTCCGATGTTCTCCGGGATTTCTTTTCCAGAGATAAACTGCTCATCGTTACCTGGCACCGCAGCATCACGCATTCTTTGTTGATGCTTCCTCTATGGGCGCTGCTTCTCGCGGGAATCACGCGCGGGTTTGCGAAGTGGCGAAAATGGGAAGCGCCCTCTTTCGGGGCGTTGAGCGCGATCTACGCGGCGGGCATCCTGAGCCACATTTTGCTCGACCTTGTCACCAGCTTTGGCACGATGATCTGGTCGCCGCTGCAATGGTCGCGCCCCGCCTGGGACCTGATTTTCATTGTTGATTTCACGCTGACCGCGATTCTCCTTGTGCCGCAATTGCTCGCCTGGGTCTATTCCCACCCTGAAAAAGAAAAGCGCCGTGCCATTGGGATGGGGCTGGTGTTCATGCCCGCTCCATTCCTCATCGCCAGAATTGGTGAAATTGCCGGCGCGCCGATTTCCGACGGCGTCGTTCTGAGCGCCATGATTATTTTTGCTGTGATCTTCGTCTTGCCCGCACTCCTCGGTTGGGGCGCGAAGATAAAGCACGACACCTGGAACCGCGCCGGCTTCGCCGCGGCGCTAATTTACGTCGCGTGCGCCATCTACGCGCACCACATCGCGCTCGCGCGCATTCAAAAGTTTGCGGAGCTGTACCCGTTGCAGGTCGAATCGATCGGCGCATTGCCGCTTCCGCCTTCGCTTTGGCGCTGGGACGGACTTGTTCGCACGGCCCGCGGAGTTTACGAACTGCGCATGGACCTCAGCGACAGGCCGGCAAGCGACGCGGAATTAATCACCCTCGAGCACCACTATTACCCCGATGCTCCACCGAATTCGTTTATCGAAGCTGCCAAGCGCCTCCCCGAAGTGCAAAAGGTTTTGTGGTTCTCGCGGTTTCCCGTGACGCGCTTCCACAAGGAAGGCGAAGTGGCGGTCGTGGAAATTTCCGACATCCGTTTTGCGCCAGTGCGCCGCGACCGCCCGGCGTCCTTTACGTATCGAGTACGGTTTAGCCTTGACGGAAGTGTGCTCTCGCAAGGATGGGTCAGAAGATAGGGTGGCTGAGAGAGTGCAGGAGATGGGCACGATGTATCGTGCCCCTACCGGTTATTTGGCGGGCTTTGTGTCCGCGGGATGAATGACGACCTGGCGTTCTTCGCCCACGCCCACGCTTTCCGTGCGGATTCCATTCATATCCTTTAGCGCCAGGTGCACGATACGGCGCTCGCGCGAAGACATGGGATTCAGCCGGAACGGCTGCCGAGAAGTCTGCACGCGTTCGGCGGCAACGCGCGCGGTCATGCGCAATTCTTCAAAACGCAGCGCGCGGTAGCCCCCGGAATCGATTTGGACTTTTTCATGGAAGGCAGGTTCCAGCCGCAGCGCACGGAAGGCCAGGTGTTCGAACGCTTGCAAAACTTCCGCGCCGCGTTCCAGGAGAATCCCTTTGTCCCTGCCGTCAAGATCGGCAAGCACTTCCGCACCGTTACTGGAGCCTGCGCTTTCCGCCGGCAATGTGCGCACATTCACCTTCAACTCCAGCCCGGAGGCGCGCACCATATTCTCCAGAAAATGGCGCAGGGCTTCGGCCGCCGCCTGCCGGTCCAACTTCCCATCGCGAATGAGTTCTTGCGCCATCAGTGTTTAGGTATTGCAGGCCGCAGCAGCCTCGCTGAAATTTCTTTCTAGGATTTCTTCCCACGCGCGGGCTTTACAGGGGCCGACACCGGATGCGTCTTGTTCAAGTACCACTGCTGCCCGATTCCGACCACGCTGCTGGTGAGAATATACACTGCCAGGCCGCTGGAGATGGGCGAAATCATGAAGATGCCTGCCATAGTGACTGGCATGATTTTCATCATCATCTGCTGCTGCGGGTCCGTCGAGGTCATCGGCGTCATCTTCGAAACGAGATACATGGACACACCCATCAGCACCGGAAGAATGTAATAGGGGTCTTTCGCGGAAAGATCCAATACCCACAGCCAAGTTGCGTGCCGCATTTCGATAGCGTAGCGCAGCGCGGTGTTCAATCCGATCCAAACAGGCATTTGCAGGAACATCTGGAAACAGCCGCCCACCGGGTTAATGCCTTCGCGGCTGTAGATGGCCATCACTTCCTTGTTCATCTCCGCCTTGCGCGGATCACGCATCGAGTATTTCTTGTATTTGTCCTGGATCGCTTTGATCTCCGGCGCCACGCGCTGCATTTTCATGGTCGTCTTGTAGCTCGAAATGCGCAGCGGGAAAAGCAGCATGTTGATGACTACCGTGAGCACAACGATGGCCCATCCCCAGTTGGGGACGTATTTGTGAATCCACTTCAGCCCGTGAAAGAGGGGCTCGGCGATGAATTCCAGCCAACCGAAATTGATCAGCCCGTGCAGCGGCGGGTTCATCTTCTTCAAGTCGTCGTAATCTTTCGGACCGACGTAGACGCGCAAATCCAGCGGCTGTTTGGAGGTCGCCGCGGCCACTTGGGGCACTGGCTCCGCCGCGTCTTGACCATTCACACGCACCGTCCGCCACGATTTCCAGTGGCGCGTTTCCAGCGGGCCCCCTGCGGCGCCGCTCGGGGGAAGAAATGCCGCCGTGAAGTAGCGGTCCTGAATGCCAACGTAATCTTTTCCACCCTGCCAGAGGCCCGGACCCCACTTCTCCAGATCGTCCAGCTTCTTGTAAGGGTAGGTCGAGACTTTGCCGCTCTCGCTGTAGTAAGTCGTGACAGTTTCCACGGGAACAGGATTCGTCACCGTTAAATCACCGAACCCGCCCAGCCAGCCAAGCCCCGCTTTAATCGGATTGCCGTTGAATTTGGCGGAGGTCTCTACGCGGACAACATAAGTGTGATCAAACTTGAAATGCTTGGTGACTTCGAGGTGGCCATCGCTCCACGCAAGTTCCACGTCAGCCGGAGCATGCACTGTAGTGCCATCAGATGAAACTCGATAGAGGCCACTGTTCGCTGCGTTCTGCAACTCCACATCATCGAGGATCACGGAAAAAGGCCAGCCGCCGGTCTGCTGCGATGCCTCAGGATGGACAACGTCGAGCACACGCTGCGGCTTCGCATCATCCATGTAACCCTTGAGCTGCCAGCTCTTCACCACCGCGCCGTGGTTCGAGATTTCCACGCGGTAGAGATTGTTCTCGACGACGAGCGTTCGTTCCTGTGAATCGCTCTTGGCCGCGACGTTCGCTACCGGCGCTGGGGCCACAGTTGCCGGTGCGGCGGTGGCTTGTGGCGGATTGGCTGCCGGTGAAGCCAACTGGCCTGACGTTGCGGGAGCAGTCGCAGCCGGACGAGTGGCTTGCGGCGGCTGCACGGGCGGCTTCGGACCAAAAAACTTCGCCCACAAGCTGATCACGCCAAAGGAAAGCAGCGAAGCCACCAGAATCCGCAGCTCCGGCGTGAACCTGTCTTTTTGTCCCGGCGCGCTCATGAGTGCGCCTCAGTTTTCAGAGCTTTCCCTGCAGTTGCACTCGTTGGCATTTCTTCCCATTTCTCCGGAACCGGGTCATATCCAAATTTGCGCGAGAGCGGATGGCAGCGCAGCAGGCGTTTCAGTCCCAGCCAAACGCCGCGCGCCACTCCAAATCGTTCAATCGCCTCGTAGGCATAGCGCGAACAGGTCGGCTCATAGCGGCAACTTCCCGCGAACAAAATCGACAAATACGCTTTGTAGAATCGCAACGCAAACAGCGCGGTCCTCACTCCTGCATGTTTCCGCGCAAGGCTTGCACCGTTCGTTCGCACGTTGCAACGGGGATCCATTACACGCCCTTCAGCACGCGCAACAAATCCGCCGTCAGCGCCGCAAATTCCGCGTGCGCCACCGAACTCTTCGGGTGTATGACGATGTCCCATCCTGCCGGTATCTCCAGCCGGTGGCAGCGCACGATTTCGCGCAAGCGCCTCCGGATCCGATTGCGCACTACCGCGCCACCCAGAGCCTTCTTGATGCTGAAGCCGAATCGGCTCTGCGGCAGTGCGTTGGCGCGAAAAAAAACTGTGAAGTGGGAACTCGAACGGCGCTTTCCGGCGCGGTAGACAGAATCAAACTCCCCCCGCCGCACCAGCCGCGCTTCGCGCGGAAACAGATTCCCATGCGCACTTGAACCGGCTGTGGGCAACGGGCTACCCGCATTATTCGGGGGTGAGCCGATGACGCCCCTTCTTGCGGCGAGCCGCCAGTACCTTGCGGCCGCCCTTCGTCTTCATACGCGCGCGGAAGCCGTGCGTCTTGGCGCGCCGGCGTCGGCGCGGTTGAAATGTGCGCTTTGGCAAGACAATCCCCCTTTGTTACATGCGATAGGTACTACGCAATCGCGGGGCTGTCTCTTTCACCCGCAATGGCGGACAGCCCACTAGCCTCTTCAATGGCTGGTTCCGAATTTAGTAGTGTATTCGACCCTTGCGCGCATGGTCAAGAAACGGGCCAAGCCTTCCTGTATGTCCGCTGTCAAGTCTTACTCATTGTTCGGCGGTATTCGTCGAACGCCGCCAGATAGCGGTCCACATCCTTATGCAACAGATAGTAGGGCGTCGAGAGCCGGATCTTGGACGGCGCCCCGCCGCGGATGCGAATCTTCTTCGTCTTCCACATCCAGTTTTCGATCTCCGTAATCTGAATCGGCGCGACGTTAACCGCTGCAATCGCACAGCGCAACGCCGCATCGGGTGACGTCCAGGACTCCGCCCCGCGCTTCACCATCTCTTTCAATATGTAGTCCGCCATCGCCCGGTGCCGCCGTTCGATTCTCTCCATCCCGATTTGATTCGCCAGTTGCACCGCGGCCCGCAAGCCCCACAGCGCGGGCACATTGGAACTCCCGATCCGTTGAAAACGCTCCGCGCGCAGCTTCGGTTCATCCCAACCGGCGGTCACGATGGTGTTCCACAACCGGTCGATCGCCTCATCTCGTACATAAAGGAACCCAGTCCCTTTCGGCGCTTGCAGCCACTTGTGCGGGCTCGATGTGTACATGTCGCAGCCCAGCTCGTGCAAGTTCAGCCGCATCATTCCAATCACGTGCGCGCCGTCCACTGCGGAAAGAATCCCCTTCGACCGCGCCAGCGCGCAAAGTTCCTTGGCTGGCAGTACCACTCCCGTGACCGTTGGAATGTGGCTGAAAAACATTACCCGCGTCCGTGGGGTGATCGCATCATTGAAAAGATTCAGCACTGCCGCAGCGTTCGGCACTGGCTTTGGCAGTGTGACCTTTTTCACCACAATCCCATAGCGCTTCGCGCGCAGGTTCCACGGCTGTTCGCCTCCTGGATGCTCCTGGTCGGTCATCAACACTTCATCGCCTGGCTTCATATCGAGACCGTTCGCGATGTAGCTGTTCGCTTCTGTGGCGTTACGCACGAGTGCAAGCTCATCGCGCGTGCACCCGACAAAATCCGCCAGCGGGTCGCGAAACTCGTTCCACGCCGCATATCCCCAGATCGGATAATCTTCCGGATCGCTCTGCGCCATCTTTTCCGTGTCGTAGTAGCCGTCAAAAACCGCGCGCAATACCGGCAGCGGCGACGATCCCACCGTTCCGTTGTTGAGGTAAACCTCGTCGGCTGGAATCAGGAACTGTTTACGCATCTCCGTCCAATACGCTTCTTCGTTCGAAGTGTAGAGCGCGCTGTCCGGCAACTTCGGAGCTTCCTGCTCCAACAGCTCATGCCATTTCGGGGAAATTCCAAGCGCTCCAGCCGCGCCCGCGACGCGTGCAAACGAAGACAAAAAACCACGGCGATCGATCATGATTCCCTCCACGGAGCGAGTTGCGCGGATTCTACGCGCTAAGTCCGCCTACAACAACCAACATTCGAAAAGAGGGCAAGGCGAGAAGACGAGGGAACAGTCAAAGGTTCCAGGTGGAGAACCGCCCCCCGCAGGTGATTTCTGGAAATATTTCTATTGACAAAAAGAATAGAGGGCGAGTACTGTCCCCGCATCCTCCTGCTCAGGTTCCTGAATCACAAGAACGAACAGTAAGAAGGACGATGTCTTCCTCTCGGAATTTCATCGGCACATGGAGTGCCCGGCGCGTTCCTTCACGCTGAATACCGCCAAGTGTGCGCGTGTCTTGACCGTGGGATGAAGAGCAACGGGGTCCTGCAATTAGATGGATGTGTCTTGGGAGGAAGTATGAACCGCGCTCGCTTGCTGCCGTGCCTCGTGGTGATCTCTTTCTTTGCCTTCCTCTTCAACGGATGTTCCGGCGGATCGAAACCGATTGCGCTCACTCTCAATTTCAGCGGCGCACAAGCGATCGACGGCGGCCAGAGTTTAGCCATTACAGTGACAGGCGCGGGCTCCAAGGGCGTAATGTGGAGTCTCGCCAGCGCGGGCACACTCAGCAATGTCACAACGACTTCAGTAACCTACAACGCGCCGGCCGGGCCACTCACCGCCCCGGTCACGGACCACCTGACGGCGACTTCGTTGGACGATAGTACAAAGACAGTGGTGCTGGCCATCACTAATAATCCGTCGCCCAGTATCACCACGACCCAGGCGCAACTCACCGGCGCTCCAGCCACTGTCGGCAATCCCTACACTTTTACGTTCGCGGCCACGGGCGGCTCCGGAACACTTAATTGGAGCGCAACAGGTCTTCCCTCCTGGCTCTCCATCAGCGCGGCTGGTGTCCTTTCCGGCACGCCGCCAGCGGGAAGCGCAGGAACGTTCAACTTTACTGTAACCGTAACAGACTCCAGCGCGGGTGGGGCGAAGTCAACGACCTCCGGCCAATTGACGCTCACCATTAACCAGGCGGCGGCAATTACGAGCGCCAATAATGTGACGTTTGTAGTGGGCACGGCCAGCACGTTCACAGTGACGACAACGGGCAAGCCGACACCAACCCTGAGTGAGACGGGCACGCTGCCCACTGGAGTGACATTTAACCCGGCAACAGGCGTCCTGGGTGGGACGCCGGCGGCGGGGACCGCAGCCGCTTATCCCATCATGTTCACGGCGCACAACGGCATAGGGGCAGACGCTGTGCAGAACTTCACGTTGACAGTGGGCCAGCCCCCGGCCATCACTAGCGCCAACAACACTACGTTTACGGTGGGCACCGCCGGCACGTTCACAGTGATCGCTACAGGATTCCCGGCGCCAACCTTCAGTGAGACGGGCGCGTTGCCGGCCGGAGTGACGCTTAATATGACCACGGGCGTCCTGAGTGGGACGCCGGCGGCGGGGACGGGCGGGACGTATTCGATCTCAATCAAAGCGCATAACGGGATAGGTACGGATGCGACGCAAACTTTCACGCTGACGGTGGACCAGGCTCCAGCCATCACCAGCGCCAACAGCACCACATTTACGGTGAGCACGCTTGGCACGTTTACGGTAGCCGCGACGGGCTTCCCGACGCCGAGTCTGAGCGAGACGGGCACGCTGCCCACTGGAGTGATATTCACTCCGGCCACTGGCGTCTTGAGCGGAACGCCGGCGCCGGGGACTGCAGGCACTTATCCCATCATATTTACAGCCAGCAACGGCGTTGGTACCGCTGCGATGCAGAACTTCACGCTGACAGTGGGCCAGCCCCCAGCCATCACCAGCGCCAACAACACCACGTTTACGGTGGGCACCGCCGGCACGTTTACCGTGACCGCGACAGGATTCCCGGCGGCGACGTTTAGTGAGACAGGCGCGCTGCCGACCGGGGTGACGTTTAACACAGCCACGGGTGTTCTGAGTGGGACACCAGCTGCAGGCACCGGCAAAACTTATTCCATCACGTTCACGGCCAGCAATGGCGTCGGTAGCAATGCGATGCAGAGCTTCACACTGACCGTGAATGAGGCCCCTAGCATCACAAGCGCTAACAGCACGACGTTCAGCGTGGGCGCTGCGGGGACGTTTATGGTGACGACGAAGGGCTTCCCGACGCCATCCATAACTGAGACGGGCACTTTGCCGAACGGAGTGACCTTTACCGACAATGGAAACGGAACGGGAACTCTGGCCGGGACACCAACGCAGAGTGGGATGTTCCCCATCACATTCACGGCGAGCAATACTGTGGGCTCGTCCACGCCTCAGAACTTTACACTGACCGTGAATACCGCGCCGGTCTTCACCAGCGCGAACAAAACCACGTTTACGGTAGGCACTAATGGCTCCTTCACGGTCACGGCGACGGGCACGCCAATCCCGACCTTGAGTGAAACTGGAGCCTTGCCGACTGGAGTGACATTCAATCCCGGCGCGGGTGTGCTCAGTGGGACGCCAGCGGCGGGGACAGGCGGAACGTACACGATAACCTTCACGGCTCACAACGGCGTGGGCACCGATGCAACGCAGACCTTTACCCTGACGGTGGACGAGGCGCCGAAGATCACTAGCCCCAGCAGCACTACGTTCACGGAGGGCACCCTCTCATCGTTCACGGTAACGACCTCGGGCTTCCCGAAGAACCCAGGGATGACCATAACCGAGACAGGAGCGCTCCCGAGCGGCGTGACCTTCGTGGACAACGGCAACGGAACCGGCACGCTGAGCGGGACACCGGCGTCCGGCAGTTCCACCGGCAGCCCGTACAACATAACGTTCACGGCCAACAACGGCGTGCTCCCGCCAGCGACACAGAGCTTCGCGCTGGCCGTGAACACGGCCCCAGTGATCACCAGCGGCGGCAGCACGACGTTTACGGTTGGCACCCCCGGCACGTTCACAGTGATGGCGACAGGTACGCCGGCGCCGACGTTAAGTGAAACGGGAACGTTGCCGGCCGGAGTGACATTCACTCCGGCGACTGGCGTTCTGGGCGGGACGCCAGTAGCGGGTACCGGCGGGACGTACCCGATCATGTTTAAGGCAACTAGCACTTCGGGGAACACTACCCAAAACTTCACCCTGACGGTAGACCAAGCCCCGATGATCACCAGCGCCAACACCACCACGTTTACAGTGGGCGCCAACGGCTCGTTCACGGTCACAGCGACCGGCTTCCCGCTGGACCCCATCACCGAGACGGGCGCGCTGCCCAGCGGTGTGACTTTCGTGGACAACGGAAACAACACTGCGACGTTGAGCGGGACGCCCGCGGCGGGCACCGCCGCCTCCTATCCCATCACGATTACGGCCAGCAATGGTGTGCTCCCCAACGCAGTGCAGAGCTTTACCCTGACTGTCAGTGCGGCGGGCGTGGCCTGCGTCTCTGGCCACGAGTCTGTGCTCAAAGGCCAGTACGCCTTCTTGTTCCAGGGCTTTGACGGCAGCGGCCCCGTGGCGATTGGTGGCGTCTTCAGCGCCGACGGCACCGGAAAGGTCGCTCTGCTTGTGGGCTTGGAAGACATCAACAACACGGCGGGCGTACAGACGAGTGTCGCCATCAACCCATCTGGCACTGCGAACCCCAGCTCGTACTCTGTGGGTCTGTCTAACACCGGCTACCGCGGGTGCCTTACTATTGCTACCGGCGCCAGCACCAAGGTTCAATATGCGTTCTCCCTCGGCTCGCTCAACGGCTCCAACGTCGCAACCAAGGGCCGCATGATCGAGGTCGATAACAGCGGGACGCTCGGCTCGGGCGTCCTTCGCTTGCAAGACTCCGCCGCGTTCACGACCTCGGCCTTTGTGGGGAACAACTACGCGTTCGGAGCGGCTTCTACCCTTACACTCTCAACGGCCGGCGCAAACCGCTTCGCTGTGCTCGGCAGCGTAACCGTCAACAGTTCCAGCAGCATCACGGGTGAAGAGGACTTCAACTTTAGCGGCCAAGTGGACGGCGGAAGCACTACGGGAGCAGCTGCCCAGATCACCGGCGGCTCCTTGAACGTTTCTTCAAACGGCCGCGGGACATACAGCCTTAACGTTGCCGCCATTGGCTCGTTCCCCGGTGGCACGTTCAACTTCGTCGCTTACGCGGTTTCTGCCAGCGAATTCCTGTTCATGAACATTGGCGCGCAATCCGCGAATAACCCGCTGTTTGCAGGGTCGGCGCTCAAGCAGTCCGGGGGATTCTCAACTTCGTCCCTCAACGCCAACATGGTCCTCTACAGTACTGGCATCTGCTCATGCGGACCGAGCAGCACACCGGGGCCTCAACTGACGATTGGTGTGGTAAGTATCTCTTCCCCGAACAACTTCTCGCTCACAGCTGACCAGAACAGCGGGGGAGTCCTAACATCGTCCTTTACCTTCGCGGGAACATACACTGTCGATGCCAGTGGCCGAGCCCTCATAACCAGGACAGGCCATACTATCCCAGGCCTCGCCATGTATATTGTAAGCCCTAACCAAGGGTTTTTTGGAAGCACTGGTACCGATGTGAATTTTGGCTTTGCCGAGCCGCAGACTGGTGGTCCGAGTTTTACCAATGCTTCTCTCAGTGGAGCCCTCTCCTTCGGGACGACTGAGAAAGTCACACAAAACGTCTCGGACAACTCCGGCGTAGCTAACTTTGATGGGACTGGCACTGTCATGGGTACCAGCGACAGCGCCTCGCCCGGCTCTACTCCGAGCACCAACACCTTCAGCCAGCCTTATTCAGTCACCAACGGCACCGGCACGCCAGGCCGGGGGACAATCCTCAACAGCACTGGCGGGACGGTCAACCTCATTTTCTACATCATCTCGCCGTCGAAGGTTGTTCTCATGGAATTCAACAACGGAAGTGGCGGCACGGCGAACCCCAATCCAGCGCTCCTTATCGGCGAGAAATAACCACGACCCTAAGGCGGCAACCGTCGCCTTGGAGTTACAACCTAAGTTTTACGGAAGGCCGGCGAATTCCGCCGGCCTTCCTTTTTTTGACTGAGCTGTACTTCGAACGCGACCATCATCAGCGTCGAGAAATAATTCGCCAAAGTGGCGCGCTTTGAAACCATGAGCGAGCATTATCTTGGGCGCGGAGGTCGGCGCGACCGTATCCGCCGCACCCTCGCCTGGTTCGACGCCAGATTTTACTGATACGGTACTAATAACGATTAGTATACAGCACTAGTCTAAATTAGAAGTCTAAATTAGAATAGTGCTTGGCGAGCCTTCACCGTCTCCTGACGCGAGGCAGTCAAAATTGGATTTTGAGACCGGCGACCGGCCAGCTCAACACGCGCTACAAGTTTGCTCCGTCGTTATGCGCGAAGAATGCTCGTGGTGCCCGCGTGTCAGGACTCTTTTGGCCGTGCCCTTTCACGAATTACGGTATTCACCTGATTTTGCGCTAGGGTCGTTCCCTGCGGATCTATATTTTCTCTGCCTGCGCTCTTCCTTCTTCAATGTGTAGCGTTGAACTGAGCCACAAGCTGGAAAGCGGAATGGCTGATGGGATCGGAAACAATGCCGGAAGAAAAGTTCATGGGGGAACGGAGATGAAGGACTTTAACGCTGGGGGATGGAGTGATTTTGTGAACCACGCGGCTGTCGGCGGCCGGCAAAAGGCGATGCAGAAGCACCTGAGACCGCGTCGCCAACATTGCGCGCGGACGGCTGCGCTTTGGCGGAAAATCGCCGATGCGGCGATGGTCGAGGCCAATTACCAACCTGCCCCAGAAAAAGTTCGCTTCGTCAAGGCCGCGTTCGCACTGGCCGGCTCCGTGGCCAGGCGGCAAGAAACAGCCGGCGTGATTCAGTTGCTGCACGACAGCTTTTCGCAGCCGGTCCTGGCAGGAATACGCTCGGCTCCCAGGCGCGTCAGACAGCTACTCTACCGCGCTGAGCCCTATCAGATCGATCTCCAGCTCGAGTTGCAGCCAGAGAGCAATCGGCTTGTCGTCACTGGACAGTTGCTGGACGTCAGCCGCCCGGAGATGGTTGGCCGCGACGTGCAGGTCATGCTTTCGGATGGCCGCGAATATATTGTCAACACGGTGACAAATGAGTTTGGCGAGTTTCGCGCTGAGGTTGAAAACTCCGGTGATCTGGAGGTTTCACTCCTTAGCCCTGGAGGAAAACCGATCGTGGTATTGCTCCGAGGGGCGCTGGATCGAATGGCTGCATCGGGAGAATAACCGCCAATCACCTCGCCGAGTTTCGCCGCCGCCGGCATTGCAATCTCGCTGCGCATTTCGCTCTGGAAGGCAGTTTCGGGATGCGCCAGCTTCCATGTTCCCTTTGATCATCCGCACATACGGTACTCCAGTACTAGGGTCTTCACTCGATTGTTATCGGCGAAGCCGAATGCTATCCCGATGAAGACGTGAGGTAGCTGACGGATTTTCCTGGAATAGACATCAAGTGACCAAGCGCCCGGCCCCTCAGAGAAGCCATTGACGCGCTGAACTAAATGGCTTCTCTCCGAAATCTTGGATGCGCATTTTCAAGGTGAATCAGCGCGCCGCCACACCTCAGGTTGAACCACTCGAGATTGAAGCGGCGGACCCTTGGACTACGGGCTCAACGGAAGAATCGAAAGGCGGCTCCCCATCATCGCCATTGTGCGCCTCGCACTAGCGGAGCATGCGGCTGCCGATGGGGAAGAGAGGACCTACACAGACAACATCAGCCCGCACGGCGCTCGCATATTCTCCAAACACGCCTGGCAGCCTGAAGACATGATACGGATTACTTCGTTGAACCAAGATGTGGCCTGCGGAAAGGTGGTTTATTGTCAAAGGCTGCTGGACAACCGTTATAGCATCGGAGTGAAATTTCAAGATCGCCCTGTCACGTGGTCAAGTTTGCAGAAATACAACGGACTAATCGAGTGACGGCGTCTTTGAGGTTTCGAACGAAACTCTTTCAGAATTTGAACCGCAACCCGAACTGAATCTGCCGCGCCTGAGAGGTTATATCCGGCCGTGTCACTTCTCCCGTGGATTGTCCGAAGGTGCCCGGATTAGACGTGGAATTCCCCGGCTCGTTGAATTGCACGCGATTGAAAAGGTTGTACGCTTCAGCCCGGAATTCCACGACGATCCGTTCGGATATGCTCGTCGTTTTCTGCAATACGGCATCCCAGTTATTAATTCCAGGTCCGAAGAATTTGTTGCGGCCGAGATTTCCGCCGTGGCCAAACGGCGGATCCGAGAAAAGCCCAAGGTTGGGGCCTGTTTGCGTGCGGGGGTTGGTCACTGGCAGCAGCGGCGACGAGGGGCTGTAATCCGGCCTCTGCGCAAACCCCGTGTGCGCACTGTCTACCGCGGTGAACATATCAAAGGGCAAGCCTCCCGCGAATGCCCTAATCCCCGCGACCTGCCACCCTTCCAGAATCTTGCCCATCATTCCTTCGCTGAAGTGGGTATGTCTTCGGCCCACTGGGACTTGCCAGGTGTAATTAAGCGTCAGATGCTGGCGCACGTCGAAATCGGAATTTCCGCGCTCCGCGGCGAGATTCAAGGAATTTCGAGGAAATGTTTGGCCTCCGCCTCCGGCTGTTGGCACGAGCGGGTCGGTGGAATTATCGATGGCGTGCCCCCAGGTATAAGCGGCCTGAACAAACAGGCCATGTGAGAGCCGCTTGGTGATATTTGCCTGGAGCGCGTGATAGATCGAGGACCCCACCGCGGTAAAGGAATCCGTATGCAGAAACGCCGTGTTGTTCGCCGCTCCTAAGAACCAGAGGTTGTCGAATTGCAAAGCCGATTGCGGCACGCCGGAAGCTTCAAGTTGCGCAACGAGCGCCGGCTGCGGCGGATTGCCGTCCACCAGGCGCAGCAGCCTGGTTCCCTTTGAAGCAACGTAGTTCAACTCCACGGCCACGTTTCCGGGCAATTGATGTTGTACGCCGAGCATCCAGTTCTGGCTGTAAGGCATCCGCAAGTGAGGATCGATGAGAAACGGAAGAATGAACGATCCGTTGTTCACAACCGGCGATGCCGTCTTGCTCGGTGGCAAGAAGCCCGCTGAAATCTGCGGGCCCAAGCAGAGTGGGATCGAGGGGTTATTGGAAAGTTGTTCCGGAGGAGGACAGCCAGTGGGCCCCGGTTGGCTAAAGAAAGGCGCGAAGAAAAACTCGTCGAAAGGAGGATTACCCCGCGTGAGTCCAAGCAATTGCCCGAACAAGCGGTCGTGGAAAATCCCATATCCGGCGCGCACGGAAGTGGTTCCCCGCTTGAAGGGATCCCAGGCAATCCCGATGCGCGGCTCGAAGTCATGCCAATCGTTGTTGTAGAGCGGGGGCAAGCCTTTTCCGTCTCCGGCGATGGAAAATGTAAATGGCCCCGTGCCGCTTGGATTGGCGTACAGGGTCGAAAGCAGGTTGTTCACTTCGAAAGGAACACCG
>Ga0137362_10000418_pt1 | contig 21743 bp, 16 predicted proteins | sample MadtaG_2_FD_104801 | JGI IMG/M metagenome (GOLD analysis project Ga0137362, IMG submission 104801) | Vadose zone soil microbial communities from Angelo Coast Range Reserve, California, USA - Mad1_100_16 metaG | ecosystem: Environmental > Terrestrial > Soil > Vadose zone | place: USA: California... | reverse complement strand
GCTACAGTCTCGTGGTATATTAGCCGCCAATTTTTGAAAACTCCGAGTGAGCCTCCCTGAATACTCACCTTCCAATATGACGTTTCACGCATGGTTTGAGTGCTTTGCGGGATGTGGCGTCCGCTACGACCTGACACAGATTGTCTATCGCTGTGAGGCCTGCGGCGGGCTGCTCGAGGTACGCCACGACGTCGAGGCCCTCAAGACGAGATCTGCCGCCCAGTGGAAACAGCTTTTCGATTCGCGGCTGGGGCGCAGCAGCGGCGTCTGGTCGAAGAAAGAGGTTGTTCTGCCGGAGCTGGACGAACGGAGCATCGTGTCGTTTGGTGAAGGTAACTCCCCGTTGATCAAGTCCGAGCGTTTCGCCAGGCACCTCGGTATCGAGGAGATTTATATCAAGCAGTGCGGAACCTCGCACACGGGCTCGTTCAAGGACCTCGGGATGACCGTTCTCGTCTCGATGGTCAACCAGATCCGGTCGAAAATCCGCGCTGTCGCATGCGCCTCGACCGGCGACACGTCCGCCGCAGTTTCCGCTTATTGCGCGGCCGCCGGCATTCCCTCCATCGTGTTCCTGCCCAAGGACAAAGTCTCGATCGCCCAGCTCATTCAACCGATCTCGAACGGCGCCATCACCCTCTCCATCGATACCGATTTCGATGGCTGCATGAAGATCGTCCAGGAAATTACGAAAGATGAGTCCATTTACCTGGCCAACTCCATGAACTCGCTTCGTGTCGAAGGTCAGAAGACGATTAGCTTCGAAATCGTCCAGCAGATGGACTGGCAGGTTCCGGACTTCGTCGTCGTGCCCGGTGGAAATCTCGGCAATATCTCGGCAATTGGAAACGGGTTCCTGCTCATGCGCGACATGGGTTTGATCGACCGCCTTCCGCGCCTCGTCTGTGCCCAAACGGAGAAGGCAAATCCGCTTTATCGATCCTATCGTGAAGGATTTCAGAGGCTGGAAGCGGTTACGGCGGGAAGTACGTATGCGACGGCGATCCAGATCGGCAACCCGGTGAGCTTTTCAAAGGCTGTACGGGCCCTCCGGGCAACAAACGGCATTGTCGAGCAGGTCACTGAGGCCGAACTGGTTCAGGCGGCGGCGGAGGTCGACCGCTTCGGTTTCTTTAATGATCCGCAGACCGGAGTCGCTTTGGCGGCGACTAACAAACTCGTCAAGGCACTATCCATTCCGGCCTCGTCGCGAGTCGTCGTGATCAGCACAGCGCATGGTTTGAAGTTTGCGGAATTCAAGTCCCGGTTCCACCAGGGCCAGATCCCTGTGAGCGATACGTCTTTACAAAACCCCCCCACCAGTGTCCCGGCGGACGTTAACGCAGTCCGCGCCGCCATCAATGGCAGGATACCTGCTTGAGGTGGAGGGCTGTTTGCAGGATCGGCCTGTCTATCAAGCGGTTGCAGGCGGGCGAAGTTAAGCGTGTGATTAAATTCAACACACTATTACGCGTGGTTTCCACAGTTGGGATGTCCCTTATTTTGGTCCATCCCGCTGCCGGGGAATCCGTGTTGAATTTCGCTCGGACCACTGTCAGCGACCAGTTAAGTGCTGGAATTGCTGTCACAAATCCGACATCCACGTACGCCGACGTTCAATTTACCCTCTACAGTCTGGACGGGAACACCGTTTCGTCCGGTTTGGTGAACCCTGTCCGGTACAGGGTGGCACCCAAAGGAAAGATCTCGATGAGGGCGACCGAGATTTTCGCCGCGTCCAGAGTCGAGGGATGGGTTCAAGCCACAAGCTCCACTTCCGGCTTGCTCGGATTCTATTTCACCGGCGATGCAAATTCGTCGCTCGAAGGCACGGAGGCATCCCCTGCATTTGCGTCGCAGATGATTCCAATCATTCGCGGCAATCAGATCAGTGACGCCGAACTGGTCATCCTTAATCCGGGGGCCGCCGATAGCAACGTCACAATCACGTTTTTCACCGCCCGCGGGCAGGAGGCTGCAACGGTCAACCCCCGGCTCGCGGCTCGCGGCGCCCTGAAACTGCGTCCTTCCGCCGTCGTACCGGCTGCCATCACAGGAGATCTTTCGGTGCGGATTTCCTCCAGCGCGCCTGTAGCCGCCGCGGCAGTGATTCAGACGCCCGATTCGTTCCTGGTCGTCGCAGGGCAGACGACCGACCAGCCGGCTTCAGTTCGCGTCGCGCCGCACTTCGTGCGTCAGAGGGGTTACGATCCTCTGATCGTTCTCGCGAACCCGAATGCTTTGCCGGTTGACGTCACGATCAGTGTCTTCAGCGAAACAGGTGGGCCGGTCCATCTGTCCCTTGCCGGCCGGCCGGGGAAAAGTTTTGTTGTACCGGCGAATGGTTCACTCACGCTCGACACTCTTGCCATTACGGGAGTGTTTTTTCTTCCGACGATCGACGGCTGGCTGCGCATTGATTCCGCCAACGTGGCGCTGACCGGAGTCTTGATTCTCAGCCAGGGTTCCCGCTTGAATGTTTCTTCGCTTCAGTCCAACGCGCTGAGCCGGATGGTCTACTCCCAGATTTCCCAGACAGACGTATCGTTCACAGGGCTGGCACTCGTCAATCCTTCGCCGCAGGCCGCCGATGTCCAGGTTTCCCTGATCCAGGAAGACGGAAGAACGTTCGCGCAAAAAAAGCTGAGCATTCCCGCAAACTCGAAGTTTTCGAGCCTGCTTCGCGATATTTTGCCCAACTCTACCGGCCAGGGCGGCTATGTCTTCGTCCAATCATCCGCGGCCCTCTACGGTATCGGAATGCTCGGTAGTTCAAACGGCAGATTTCTGACGAGCGTTCCACCGTGGCGATCCTCCGACACATTTCTTCCAAGTCCGATCGCCAGCAGACCTGCAATCATAAGCGTTGATCCTGGAACCGATATTCGGGCGGGCATGACAGTGCAGGTTAAAGTCGCGAACGTGGCTGGAGATCCGGTCTTCTTACTGAACGGGCAAACGCTTGCTTCGCGCTTTTTGCCGCCCTCTACCTTCGCCGTTGAGGTTCCCGCAGTGGAAGCGGGCTCGGCAAATCTCAGCGTGCGGAGTAATGGGCTGGAGTCCGCTCCGGTGCCGGTATTGGTGCTTCCTCCCGACAATCTCCCGACCCATGCGCTGGCCGGAGGCGTTTTCTATCAGAAACTTGATGTCACGGATGCCGGGCTCGATCTAAGCCACCCGGTAATGGTTCCCGTAAGGAACGCTCGCGTTGAAGCCTTCGACCGTTCCGCCCAGGCTGTTGTCGCAGTCGGCGAAACCGACAATCGTGGGCGCTTCCGAATCCCAGTCCCGTTTGAGCCCGACCTCACGATCCGCGTTCTGAGCCGCCTTAGACTTGGGGACCTTCGTGTGACAGACAACACGAGCGGCAACGCCCTCTACAGCATTTCGTTCGACATTGACGCGCGTGACCCGCTGGGAACTGTCGTCCTGGTCGACAATTCGAGAGTCTCCGGAGCTTTCAACATTCTGGAGGTGGTCGAGCGCGGGAACGAAACCATGCGAATGGCGGATGAGGCAATCATTCCTCCGCCCGTGAACATTTTCTGGAGTACTCGCAATACAAAAGCTCTCATTGGCGCAACGTTTTTCAACCTCAGCAACAATACTGCGTTCATTCTGGGCGACCGCGCGGACGACTCCGACGAATACGACGACTCGGTCATTGCTCACGAATATGCGATATGCTGGCCGCCCGCTTCTCGCGTGACGATTCGCCAGGGGGTCCTCACGGCCTGGGCGACATGCTCGATCCCCGAATTGCGTGGTCCGAAGGCTGGGCAAACTTCTTTTCGAGCGCCGTTCGAAATGACGCTATTTATCGCGACTCGATGGGCGTGAACGGAACCCGGATTCTCAGATACGACCTGGAAGAAAACATCCCTCCGGGTGACAAGCCAGGCTACTGGAGTGAGGCTTCCGTTCAATCGTTGCTTTGGGATTTATACGACGACCATGAGGATGCTGCGGACGACGTCCAGTATCCCCTCAGCATGATCTGGGGCGCGTTCACGGACCTGAAGAATGATCATTACGTTTACCTGCCTTATTTCCTCGATCACTTCCTGGAACGCAACCCCTCCGCAACCGATGCCGTGCGAACCATGGTTCAATATCGCTCCATCGATTTCCAGCCGAGCGTCCGGCCCAGCGTGACGAATCCGTTCCCGAGGCCGATCGACGTCGGTGAAACGGTTACTGGCATCGTCGATTCGCTTTCGTCAAAGCGAACGAACCTGATCCAATCCGCCCATTTCTTTTCGTTCACAACGGGAGGAGGCGCTGCTTCGATCCGCATGGAGATCGTCGGCCTCGGTACCGGTAATAATCCCAACGCCAACGATCTGGATCTGTTCCTGATGGATTCCAACGGGAAGTTGATGGATCGATCGGATCGCGGTTTGAATGGGCAATCGGAGTTGATTGCTATAAAGCTTCCCGCAGGAACCTACGTCGTTGAGGTCCGGAGCTATTACACGAAGGCCGAGACGGGCAGCCTGGTATTCAATTCTGGACAGTATCGCTTAACCGCCCTCGTGCAGTAGAATACCCCCCAAATTCGTTTATCCAAAATTGTGCGGACTCTAACTGGAGGTTTATATGAATGGGACCTTGCTGAGTTTGCTTATTGTGGAAAGCGTACTGACGGCCGCCGTGGTCGTGATGTTCCTTTATCGCGGCATGCTCGATTTGAAGGAGGAAGACCACGTAATCCTCAATGACGCGGAATCGCACCTGGCTCGCGAGCAGCAAACGATTCGGCACAGGCTGAAGATCCTGACCCGATATCTGAAGGTCGCCGGAGTCGCCTGGTCCGTACTCGCTGTCGCTATCTTCAGTGTGTGGGTCGCCCAGGGACTGAACCTGTTGTAACGCCTGTAGCGGCGGTCTATGACCGCCGGAAAAACCGGCGCTCACAGAGCGCCGCTACAGTGATGTTCCTCAGAGAGCGTACCGCCCGTTGTCTGTCAGGTTCTCCGCAATCCGTTGCCGTGTTTGCACCGTATTGATCGGAATCCAGCGCAGTAGCCTGCGGAGGCCGGCAAGTTGTGTCCGCAGCATGTCGCCCTCGGCTATGGCTGCAAGGACTTGCCGCGCCGAGAATTCGATACGGTTCATCGCGTCGTTGATGAAGGTGCGCGCAACATCCAGGTGGATATCGGTAGAGCTCTTCTTCGTCAGGCGACACACGGCCGTATCCATTGCATAGACATCCATGACCATGTTGCTCAGGTGCATCAGCACTTCCTGCTCGTCGCGGATCGCGTCCGCGAACTTTTGAATTGCCGAACCCGCCGCGAACAAGAGCGCTTTCCTGGCCTGCGCCAAAGCTGCCATCTCGGCGCCGAACGCTCCAGCCGGTTCAGTGGGAACGGAAGGCGACATCACGTCGTCAACGACGCTGCGTACCGCGGCAAGCAATGGCAGATGTCCGGCCGTAGCCCGCTTGAGAAGCATGCCCGGGATGAGAAGCCGATTGATTTCATTCGTTCCTTCGAAGATGCGATTGACTCTGGAATCGCGATAGTAGCGTTCGACCGGATACTCCGCGCTGTATCCGTATCCGCCGTAGACTTGTACAGCCTCGTCCACCACGAAGTCGAGAACCTCGCTTCCGAAGACTTTCAGAATCGAACATTCGATGGCGTATTCCTCGATAGCCTTTAACGCCTGCTGCATGTTGTCGACGTCCACACCTGCAAGGCTGCGATCCATCAGGCCGGCCGTACGGTAGACCATCCCTTCGGACACCCAGGTTCGAATCGCCATTTCCGCCAGTTTGTGTTTGATGGCGCCGAAGCTGGCAATGGGCTTTCCGAATGCGATGCGCTGTTTGGCGTACTGAATCGCGTCGTTCAGCGCCGTTTTGGAGCCTCCCAAAGCGCCGGCGCCGAGTTTTGCCCGGCCAATATTCAAGATGTTGAAAGCGACGTGATGGCCCTTGCCGATTTCTCCGACGATGTTGTTGATCGGAATCTCCGCGTTATCCAATACGAGCGTTCGTGTGGACGAGCCTCGGAGTCCCATCTTGTGCTCTTCGGCGCCGGTCGAGACCCCGGGATATTCCTTCTCGATGATGAAGCAGCTGAACTGCTTGCTGTCGACCTGCGCAAATGTGACGAACATGTCCGCAAACGCGGCGTTCGTGATCCACATCTTTTCGCCGTTGATACGCCAGTGGGTCCCGTCGGAACTGCGGACAGCATTCGTCTTGGCTGCAAGCGCGTCCGACCCACTGCCGGCTTCGGACAGCGCGTAGGCCGAAATCTTTTCCGCCTTGCACAACAGCGGCAGGTACTTGCGTTTGTGTTCTTCCTTGCCGAAGTAAACGATCGGGAGCGTGCCGATGCCGCTGTGTCCGCCGTACGACACCGCGAACGATGCGACTCGGCCGAGCTTTTCGGCGACGATCATTGCCGAGACCTTGTCCAGTTCCTCGCCGCCGTACTTCTGCGGTACCTCGATGCCCAGCAATCCAAGCTCTCCGCAACGCCGGAGAAGCGAGACCGTCACATCCCACTCCTTGTTCTCGATCTTTTCCTGCTGTGGCAGGACCTCCTCCTCGACGAACTGCTCGGCCATGTCGCGGATCATGATCTGCTCTTCGGAAAAATCCTCGGGCGTGAACACGTCCTCGGCGGCGCTATCCTCGAGCAGAAAACTGCCGCCTCTCTTCAATGTTGTGACTTCTTTCGTCATGGTTGAATCCTCTTATCCGCGTCATCCGCGGCTCAAATTCTCTCGAAAATACCCGCAGCGCCCATGCCGCCACCAACGCACATGGTGACCATTCCGTACCGCGAACCGCGCCGCTGCATCTCGTAAAGTAGTGTCGCCGTCAGTTTCGAGCCCGTACAGCCGAGCGGATGACCCAGCGCGATCGCTCCACCATTCACGTTTACCTTGGATGGGTCCAATCCAGTCTCGCGAATGACGGCGAGCGCCTGCGCGGCAAAGGCTTCGTTGAGTTCGACCAAATCGATATTTTCCAACTTCAGTCCCGCCTGTTTTAATACTTTCGGAATTGCCTCGACAGGCCCGATTCCCATGAGCTCGGGCCGCACCCCGGCAGTTGCGTAAGCCACGAATCGCGCCAGCGGTTTCAAGCCCAGTTCCCTGGCCTTCGACTCGGACATCACCATGACGGCGGCGGCCCCGTCGCTCATCTGCGAAGCGTTGCCTGCCGTGACTGTCCCGTCCGCCTTGAAAGCGGGCTTGAGCTTCGTCAGGGCTTCGATCGATGTATCATGGCGTGGGCCTTCGTCCGTATCGAAGCTGTACTCATGTACAGTCCGCCGTGCGTTCTCGACAACAATTTCGCGGACCGGCAAAGGCACAATCTCGTCCCTGAATCGGCCGGCCTCGATCGCCGCCAGTGCCTTGCGATGGCTCTCCAACGCAAACGCATCCTGCTCCTCGCGGCTGACCCGAAATTCGCGAGCGACATTCTCTGCGGTCAGACCCATGCTGATGTAGGTTTCGGGATTCTTGTCGATGAGCACCGGGTTCGGGGAAATCTTCCGGCCGCCCATCGGGATCATGCTCATCGATTCGGTTCCGCCGGCAAGGATGCAGTTCGCCGCTCCGGCCATGATGCGCTCAGCGGCAAAGGCGATAGTCTGCAAACCCGAAGAGCAGAATCGGTTCAAAGTCATTGCCGGGACGGTGTAGGGAAGTCCGGCACGGAATGCGGCAATCCGCGCCACGTTCATGCCTTGCTCGGCCTCAGGCATCGCACATCCGATATAGATATCATCGACATCTTCGGCACGAAGACCGGGCACACGTTCGATTGCAGAACGCATCGCCGTGGCAGCCATGTCATCGGGACGGGTGGCCGACAGTTTGCCTTTCGGTGCCTTTCCTACAGCCGTTCGGACAGCGGATACAATCACTGCGGAATTCATGTTGTTACTCCTGGGCGGTTCTACTGTAGCGGCGGTCTGTGACCGCCGACGATACAGCATTTGCGGGATTGCCGGCGGTCACAGACCGCCGCTACAGTCGTCAATTCCTCAAAACCTTCCCTTTCTTCAGCACATGCTCCATGCGCGCGTGAGTCCTGGGCTCGCCACAAAGGGATTTGAATGCCTCGCGCTCCAGATCGAGAAAGTATTGCTCAGGCGCCGAGGAGGGACGCGTGACATCGCCGCCGCACAGAATGTAGGCGAGTTTCCGGGCAATGTGCGCCTCATACTCCGTGATGTGACCGGCTTCACGCATCAGATAGATTCCCAGCTTCAATTCCGCACCAGCGGTCTCTCCCAGGACGGGAAGCTGCGGCGGTACCGGAGGCCGGTAGCCGGTTGCCGCCAGCTGCAGAACTTCGGCCTTCGCATCATGAATTAGACGGTCCGAATTCATTGTGATTCCATCTTCGGGACGCAGATACAGGAGCTGCCGCGCATGCTCGGCGCTGGTCGAAACTTTGGCGAAACCGATATTTTCGAAGACCTCTTTCAGGCGGGTGGAGCCGTTGGCAGTGGATCGGCGGAGCATCTCAGTTGTTCCGCCGCCGGCGGGAATCAGGCCGGAGCCGATTTCCACGAGACCGATGTACGTCTCCGCAGCAGCCTGCACGCGCGCCCCAGCCATTGCTATCTCGCATCCACCACCGAGGGCCAACGCAAATGGAGCGGTTACGACAGGTTTCGGGTTATACCGGATAGCCTGGGTTGCCCGCTGGAAGGTCCGAACCATATGATCGATTTCGTCCCAGTTGCCCTCCAGGGCCTCCATCATCAGCAGCATAAGATTCGCGCCCGCAGAGAAGTTCTGGCCCTGGTTCCCGATCACGAGTCCCTCGAAATTGGCGTTTGTCTCTTCCAGTGAAGTAAAGAGAAGCGAGATGATGTCGCCCCCGATCGTATTCATCTTGGAATGGAATTCGAGACATGCGACTCCATCTCCAAGATCGCGTAGCGAAGCGCCGGCATTCTGACGGATCAGGCGCTGACCCTTCAGAAAGGACACCGCAGGAACCGTCTCCCCCTTGAGAGCCTTCGAGAGCGCGAACGGGCCCATTTCCCAGGCGAAGCCCCATCGCATGGCCCGGTCGACATCGTCCGGGTTGTCGGATATCTCGGGGATTCGGGAAGCTGCGTAATCGAAGATGGACGTCAGCACATCCGAGACAAAACCGGCAGCGCGATCGCGATTCTTGAGCAGCGCCTTCAAACGCTCGGGAAGGCTTTCGACGTTCGAAACCATCTCCAGCGATGGAAGGTTCGGCCGCCGCTGCGGGCGATATTCCATCGTCTCGAGGTCGAGGGTGAGAATTTCGTCTCCGTCTTTTTTGTAGAAGCCGCGCCCGGTCTTGGCTCCGAGCATTTTCCGGTCGAGCATCAGGCGCATGAATTCCGGAACGCGGAAGATGTCACGCTGAGGATCATTGGCGGCGTTTTGATAGATGTTGTCTGCCACGTGGACAAAGATGTCCAGGCCGACCATATCGATTGTGCGGAACGTCGCTGTCCTGGCACGGCCGATGAGGGTTCCCGTCAGCCGGTCTATTTCTTCGATCGTGAAACCGCCCTGCTGCATCAATTGAATGGCCTTCAACGCGGCAAACAGCCCGATGCGGTTCGCGATGAAGTTCGGCACATCTTTCGCGTAGACGACCCCTTTTCCAAGCACGATGTCGGCAAATCGTTCGAATTCCGCAAGCGCTGTTCGATCGGTTTCCGCAGTCGGAATCACTTCGAGCAGCTTCATGTATCGGGGAGGATTGAAGAAATGCGTTCCAAACCAGTGCCGCCTGAAATCGTCGCTGCGGCCTTCGGCAAGCGCCGTAACCGGCAGGCCGGAAGTGTTTGTGGTAATGAGGGAGCCGGGCTTCCTCGCGGAATCCACGGCTTCAAACAGCTTCCTTTTGATCTCCGCATTCTCAACGACCGCTTCGATGACCCAGTCCGCTTCCCTGATGCGTGCGAGATCGTCTTTGAAGTTGCCCGTTTCGATCTGCCTGCTGTTTTCGGGCATAAACAACGCTGCGGGCGAAGTCTTGGCGAGACCCCGCAGTCCAGCCTGAGCTTGCTCGCTCGTGACATCCAACAGGAGCACGGGCAGCCCGGCATTCGCCGCGTGCCCTGCGATCTGCGCGCCCATCGTACCTGCTCCCAGAACTGCAACTTTTCGGATCATGTCGCTAATCCTCTGATCAGAATGTCCAGCACCGGCCGGACCATCGTCTCGAGCGCATATCGTTTGCGGCTGAGGATCCAGTTCGTCACCATTTCATCCAGCGCTCCGAAAAAAACTTTGGTCGCAACCTGCGGTTGGACTTCTTTCCGAAAGATTCCCTTTGCCTGGCCGTCCACGATCACTTCGCGAATCAACTCGAAGTATTCGGCGAGGCGAGTGGTCGAGAATGCCTCCATGAACTTTGTCGATTGCCGGAGCTCAACCTGGAAGACCACGGCAAGCTGGCGGTCTTGACCCAGCCACGCCAGATGCAGGGAAGCGATCTTCCGAAGCCGCTCCACGGGATCTTCAATCTTCTGGAGTTCGCCGCGGCTTTTTGCGATCACGTCATCCATCGTCTCGTTGAAGATGGAGATCAGGAGATCGTCCTTGCTCTTGAAATAAAGGTAAACAGTACCGTCGGCAACGCCTGCAGCCTGAGCAACATCGGCGACTTTCGACTGGAAGAATCCGCGGCTGGCGAATACCTTGATGGCGGCCCTCAGAATCGCCTGATACTTCTCATTGTTCTTCTCGCGGCGGACTGAATGAGTATTCATTCAGTGTAAGTATACACCTTTGTCACGCCTTTGAAAGCGCGAGTGCTACCATTACCCGCAGATGATCCCGCTGCTGATCTGGTTCCTGGTGGTCTTCTTCTTTTACTTCAGGCAGAGGAACTCGCTCTTCGAGTATTTGTCATACCTGATCCAGAGCCACGGAAGCCTCAGTCTCTGGCATGCGTATTCCCTGAAAGCACTTGGTGCGCTGGGATTGGCTGTCTGGATCGCATGGAGCACAGTGAAATGCGGGGGTTATCTTCTTTCGAGACTGATTGCCGATTCATCCATGACGCGGATCGAGAGGCTGGTCTTTTCCGCAGGGCTGGGTTTCGGCTTCATTTCTTTGCTCATTTTCGTCCTTGGGGTCTTGCATCTCTGGTACGTCGCGGTGTTTTGGTGCCTGTTGATTGTTCTCACCGCCGCCTTTCTTCCTGGCACGCTGCGGGATGTCGATCTGCGGCGGCTGAAACCGGCTTTGTCGGGGGAATCGTTTCGGGGATGGTCAGCGATCGCTGTGGTTCTGTTGATCGTTACTGGATTGATTTTCCTGATCGGCGGCCTCACTCCGGAAGTGTTTTACGACTCGCATCACTATCACCTGGCCGTACCGAATCTCTATCTCATCGAGCATCGGATTTATGATCAGCCTCGTCTGGCGCTTTCGAGCTTCGTCATGAGCGTGCAGATGTTCTGGGGTTTTGCGCTCGCGGTCGGCAATGAAATCACGGCCAAGCTTCTCCACGTATCGTCTGCGTTGCTTTTGATCCTTACATTCGCCGCATTCGAGAAGCGGTACTTCGCACGGCGCGCCGGCTTGCTGGGAGCTTTGATTTTTTTAAGCATGCCTCTGGTGGGAACGAGCATCACATCGGCCGGTATCGACGTGGTCTGGACCGCTCTCCAGTTCCTTGCCGCCCTGGCGCTTTGTCGAGCGTTGGAAGATGTTCACGACGATATCACTCTCAATCGATGGCTTTGCCTTGCCGGTATCCTCACCGGTTTGGCGGCAAGCGCCAAGTACACGGGCTTGCCGGCGATTCCCGTTGCATGTCTTCTCATCATCTGGAGGAAGCGCAGCTTTCGACAGGTTGCTGTTTTCCTGATTCCGGCATCGTTGATGATATTTCCCTATCTCGCAAGGAACGTCGTCTTTCATCAGAATCCTCTCTACCCGGTAGGCGCAGCAAACTGGCCGATCATTGCCAAGGACGCCGGATCGGGCAGCTTCGCGGCACACTTTGCAAGCCTGGACTCGTTCCTGCACTTTGCCCTGCATCCGTGGCTCATGACGATGAGTGCCACGGTCGGCAATATGGATTTCGTCGGACCTCTGCTACTGGCCCTCTTGCCGGTTCTCCTTTTGAGACGGCAACATTCCCAGGAGTTTGGTTTGCTGGCTCGCTATGCACTCGGACTGTGGATAGCGTGGCTTTTGACGACATCTGTCCCTCGATTCGGCATGCCATTTTTTGCAATAGCGGCGCTGCTTGCGGCTCATGCGGTTCTCAACGCGGATAGCCGTTCCCTCGCGCGAAGCGCCGTGCTCTGGCTGTGCATGGCCGGAGTTGTTTCGAACCTGTATTTCACGTTGCTGTACAACACCAGTAGCGAAAACTGGCGCGTGTTGGCAGGCCAGGTCTCGGAGCGCGATTATCTTGCCGATGCCCGCCCGACATATCCAGCACCGAGCTACGAAGCCTTCGAGTGGATGAACCGAAACCTGCCGCCGGGAGCCAGGATCATGCTGGCCGGCGATTCGCGCAGCTACTACACTCGTTTGCCCGTCGTCGTGTCTTCGACCTATGACACCCAGGCTATTGTCGACGTCGCTCGCAAAGCGCACAACGGGGCCGACATGGCTCGCCTGCTCCGCGGCCAGGGGATAACGCATCTGTTCATCAATTTTGGTGAAGCGGTTCGCACCGAATCTTATGGATTGTTTCCCTTGGACGCACAGAGTTGGGCTGTAATCGATGACTTCTGGCATCGATACCTACGGCTTGTCTGGGTAAGCTATCGGCCCGATCCCGCCAATCTCAAAGGCTTGTTCGTCTTCGAATTATTGCCGGATTCGTCTGAACCCTCTTCGCCCCCGCCGCCAAATCCACTGGAGCGATGGAAGCCGAAATAGAGGGGTCTTTCACTGGGGTTCGTCGCGTTTTTCTGCACTTCGTCCGAACTCGATAGCAGCGGTGGCCGCCCCCTCCTACACTGCGGGCATGAAGAAGGAGGGCATATGCGTAACTGGATTCTGATTTCGATTGTGACGATTATTCTGGCCGTTGGTGCGCTGGCAGCGGCCCAGGAGGATGCGAAGCAACTGGCTGCGAAAGGTCATTCGGTGTTTCTCCAGGTCCTCGGGGGCGATGAATCGAAGCTTCCGGAAGCGATCCGGTACATGGAAGATGCGCGGCAACTCGACCCCACCAACGTCAACAACCTGTACAACCTGGGCCGTGTGCGCTTCTTCGAGGTGATTACGCTCGGCCGGCAGGAATCCCTGGCCAAGGCCGAGGAGGCGTTCGCACGGATCATCGAACTGGATCCGAAGAAGACGGAAGCCCTGTCGTTTCACGGCTCCGTTCTCACCCAGCAGAGCGGCGGGCGTGATATTGCGAAGTTCATGCAGGGTGTGACAGAAATGAAGACCGCGCTCGAGAAGTCGCCCAACAACATCAACAACCTTATCGTAATGGCCTTCACGGCTGGAAACTTTCCGCCGCAGGCCCTGGCGGCGATGGGAAATTACAGCCCGTTGAAGGACCTGCAATTTGTCAGTACCGCCTTCAGTGGGCGGGTTTCATCCTACGCTCCGCACGCGGACGTCGTCATGAAGGCATTTCTCGGGGAGAACTTTAAACTAAAGGGTGATGAGGAGAAGGCACGCGCCAGCTTCGAAGCCGCTCTTGCGGTACCGAAGCCGAACGACGCTGGAGCGCAGGCAGGACGCGAGGTCCTGACTGCAGCCATCGCCGCGCGGATGAACGGCGGCGAAAAATCATTATTCAACAGCCGCATTTTCCAGGGCTGCCATTCCTGCCACCTGAACGCGCCGGATAAGCTGCAGGCGCGATAGAATAAGGGCGCCATGAGTCGAGATCAGCTTTTCCTCATCTGCTTCGCCGCAGGCTCCGTTATTCATGGCGTCCAAACGGTGCTTGTGGCGAAGCGATGGCGTCACACGACCGGTATCGATCACAGGTATGTGCGCCAGGCAACGGCCATCGGCATCATTACATTCTTCTGGCAGTTCGGTAATTTCCTGCGTGAATTGCTTGGGGCCATCGGCTTTCCAGAAACGGCCTTCCTCTTTCGTACCAGCGGTGTGATATTCAACGGTGCACTCGTTTGCTTCCCGCTGTTGTTCAGTTCGATGTGCAAGCACATCGAGATTGTCAGCACGGGCGCGCGCCCGCTGATCCGTTTCGCCGGGTACCTGCGGTATCCGCTCTGGCCCTGGACGGCTTTTGCCTTTGTATCGGTAGTTCGCGCCGAATGGGATCTCCCGCCCATCCTGCTGAGTATGAACCTCGTTGCCCTGACGACCCTGCATCTGATGCTGCTTTATTTCCTCATACTCACCGCTTTCGGAATCCTCAACCGGCGCGAGACCCAGGCTTCCGGCGTTCCTGCTCAGGCGCGGGCGGCCAGGGCAAGTATCTTTTCGGGCTTTCTGGCGGCCGGGATGTTCATACTGATGCTGGCCGGCTACTGGCGTCTTCCGGTTCCTTTTTTCCCGTACATTGTGCTTGCCGCGATGATGACGTCGGTGCCGTTTTCAATAAGCGTTGCCTACCGCGTGTATCACTTTCCCTTCATGGACGCGTTTCTCCGCGAAGTGCTGTCCGGTTTGATTCTTCTCGCCGCGTTTGTGACTGCACTTTCAATTGAAACGGCGCTGCTGCCGAGGGGTCTCCAGATCCTCTGGCTTACCGTCTCAGCCATTCTGGTGGCGTACGCAAAAGATCCCGTGACTCGATGGGTCGAGAGAACATTCCTGGGTTACGAAGAGTCGGTGGAAGAACAGGAAGAACGTATCGGAGTCCTGATTCGCGCATTGACGCGATTGGATGAGTTCGGCACCCGCGTATCGGAAATTCTCCGTTCGGAACTCGACGCCGAATGGGCAGAAATAACGCCGGCACCGCAACCCGGTGCGGCCCGCCAATTCGAAATCGAAGCGCCCACCCGGCTCTGGTTGTCGCTCGGGCCAAGGAGGGGCGGCCGCCCGTACATGAGCCGCCAGTTGCAACTCGCTCGTACCGCCGTGCTTCAGCTCGCGGGACACCATCATCAATTGAGCCAGCACGAGCTCCGCGAATTGACGGCGCGCGCTCAAATGCAGGCGTTGCAGGCACAGATCAATCCACACTTTCTATTCAACACACTCAACGTGCTTGCAAACCTGATTCACACGAATCCTGAGAAGGCCGAGCGCATCACGGAGGAACTTGCCGAAATTTTCAGATATGCATTGGAGTCCACCCGGTCGGAATGGGTGAGCCTGGAGGACGAGTTGAGATTCCTGGAGTCGTATCTGGAAATTGAGAAGGCCCGGTTTGAAGAGCGGCTTGCCTACTTTTTCGAGATCGATCCCGCCGTTCGATCGTTGAAGATCCCGCCGATGATCCTTCAGCCCCTCGTTGAGAATGCGGTAAAGCATGGCATCAGCCCGAAACTGGAGGGTGGAGAGGTCCGCGTTACCGCCCGCGCTGATGCCGATCGTCTCGTAATCGTCGTTGACGATTCCGGGGTGGGACATCGAACCAAGAGTCGTCAGCGGGGAAGCGGCATCGGACTGAACAATGTCCGCGCGCGCCTCGAGCACGTTTATGGAGACGCGGGAACGCTGCAGCTTCAGGAGAGAAGTCCTGCCGGGACTCGGGCCCTGCTGGTCCTGCCTCAGCTGGTCGGAGTCCATTCGTGAAACGCCGCGCGCTGATCGTGGATGATGAGCGCGAAGCGCGAAGGCGGCTCGAACGTCTGCTTGCTGCCCACGCCGATTCGGTCGAGGTCGCCGGCGAGGCGGAAGATGGTCCTTCGGCCGTTGCAGCGATTCAGAAGCTGCAGCCGGACGTTGTATTCCTCGATGTCGAGATGCCCGGGCTGGATGGCTTTGCGGTCCTGGATTCGTTGCCACAAGACGAATGGCCGGTCGTCATTTTCACTACTGCCTACGGTCACTACGCCATCCGCGCTTTCGAGGTGCATGCCCTGGACTACCTTTTGAAACCCATTACTCAGAAGCGTCTGGCGGAGTGCCTTTCCCGGCTGGACGTGATCCGGCCGGCTGCGCAACGCACTAACCTGGAGGAAGCGCGGCGGGATGGCCGGAGGCTGGAGCGCCTCATGGCCCGGTCGAGCTCAAAGCTCATTGTGGTGAATGTGGACGAGGTCATCGCGTTCGAGTCCGAAGACAAACTGGTTTTCGCACGCACCCCGCACGGACGCTTCCTCTTGAACATCACAATGAAGGAACTGGAAGAACGTCTCGACCCCGGTGTGTTCTGCCGTGTTCACAAACAGGCCATCGTTCAGCTCGCCCATGCCCGTGAAGTGCATTCATTAGCCGGCGGGCATTACCTGCTGAAACTCTCCGATGGGTCGGATGTGCAGATCGGCAGAAACTACGCGAGGGATTTCCGGGCCCGATTTGGGTAGAAAACTGGGGGATAGGAAAATAGCCGCGAATTACGCGAATGGGCGCGTCAAGGAATCTTTGATGCGCCCATTCGCGTAATCCGCGTAATTCGCGGCTATTTTCCCCTATCCCCCAGTTTTCTATGCAGGAATGGGCGCGCGTTCTCGCCGGTATACGTTGCGACGATGTGACCGTTGCCGATCAGTTGATACTTGTAGATCAGCAGGCCGTCCACGCCAACGGGCCCGCGGGCGTGGGTTTTATTGGTGCTGACGCCGACTTCGGCGCCGAAGCCGTACCGGAAGCCGTCGGCAAAACGGGTTGAGGCGTTCCAGAAGACCCCGGACGAGTCGACTTCATTCAGGAAGCGCTGGGCGTTCTCATGATTCTCGGTCACGATGGAATCGGTATGTCTGGATCCATATCTATGGATATGGCCGATCGCCTCGTCAAGACTGCCGACGATCCTGACATTCATAATCAGGTCCAGATACTCGGAGCCATATTCGGAATCGCGAAGCTCCACTCCCGCATCCGCGAGAGCCTTCAGGACCCTCTCCCGGCCCGGAAACCTCGAATGCACCAGCAGCGTTTCCGCGGCATTACATACAGCGGGGTACTGCGCCTTCGCATCGACGGCAATGCGAGCCGCCTTGTCGACGTCGGCAAACTCGTCAATATATACGTGGCACACGCCGTCGGCATGGCCGAGCACCGGAATCCTCGTGCTGTGCTGAATGCTTCGAACCATCTCATTCGAGCCGCGCGGAATCACCAGATCGATCAAGTCGTCCATCTTCAGAAATTCGGCGACTTCTTCGCGGGTCGATACCAGTTGAACGGCGTCCTTTATTCCGTGCTTCTCCAGAGATTCCCGGATGGCATGGCCAAGCGCCGCGTTGGTCTGGACAGCCTCCCGGCCGCCCTTCAGAAGAACCGCATTGCCGGTTCGAATCGACAACGCGGCGATCTGCGGCACCACATCCGGACGAGACTCGAAGATGGCGGCAATGACTCCGATCGGTGTCTGGACCTTGCGCAGGACGAGGCCCTCGTCGAGTTCAGTCTCCTCCAGCACGCGGCCGAGAGGGTCCGGCATGTTCGCTATCTGTTTGACGCCATCGACGACATCTCGGAGTTTCGCGTCATTGAGGATGAGGCGTTTGTACAGAGGTTCGGGAATCTTGCCTTTTGCCTCGGCAAGATCTTTCTGGTTCGCCTCGAAAATCGCCTTGGCGTGCTGCTGGAGGGCAGCGGCAACGTCATGGAGGATCGCGGTCCGGTCCGACGTGGTGGACAGTTTGTAGAATGCCTGCCTCGCGCGTTCCGCTTGTTGTCGCGTTTCACTCATGTCTTAACAGTCTCTCAATCCGCCAAAAACGCAATATTGTTGCGCGTGATGAATGCGTCGTAATTCCTCGTTGAGGCCAGCCTCGAAATGTCGTCGGAATGTTTGCCGATGAGTTTCGAAGCGTCGGCGCTGGAGTAGTTGACGATGCCTCGGGCAACCTCCTGGCCGTCCGGCCCGATAATAGAGACCACATCGCCATCCTCGAACTCGTCCTCGATTCGCGTCACTCCTGCATGGAGGAGACTGGCGTTCTTCCTGGTAATCGCGTCGAGCGCGCCTTCATTGATATGGATCCGGCCGGAGACCGACGAAGCAAAGGCAATCCAGCGGCGCTTTCCGGAGAGCGACTCCGATTTGCCGATGAATAATGTGCCTTCCTGCTCGCCGTTCAAAACCCGCGTGATGATGCCCGGCTTCAGACCATTTGCGATGACGACCATTCCGCCCGAATTCATCGCGATGCGGGCGGCCTGCAGCTTGGTCGACATGCCCCCGCGGCCCCGTGCGGATTTGCCGCCGGCGCCGGCCTCGATCTCCGGCGTGATTTCGTGGACTTCATGGATCAGTTGGGCGGCCGGGTTTTCTCGAGGATTGTCCGTGTACATGCCATCGACGTCGGAGAGAAGGACCAGCGCCTGGGCTTCGAGCTTGCTCATGACAAGGGCGCTCAGTTTGTCATTGTCGCCGAAACTGCGGCTCCGGTCCGTGATTTCCAGCTCGCTCGTGGAGACCGTGTCGTTTTCGTTGATGACGGGAACGACACCCATGTCGAGCAGCGTCGCCAGCGTATGCCGCAGGTTCAGATATCGTTTGCGGCTGGAAAAGTCTTCTTCGGTGAGAAGGATCTGTGCCGGTGTCAGACCATGCTTCGCGAATCCCTGTTCGTACAGGTTCATCAGACGGCTTTGGCCCACCGCCGCGAGCGCCTGTTTTTGCCTCAACGAAGCAGGGGCGGATTTCATGTCTAATGCATTGGCTCCCAGCGCGACAGCGCCGGAGGACACGACGATCATCTGGCGGCCGGCCAGCCGTGCCGCAGCGACATCTTCGATGAATGAGAAAATCCGGTCGACGGCGACCTGCCCGCTGTCATTGAAAAATAGATTCGACCCAAGCTTGACGACGACGCGCCTGGCATCGTGAATTCGATTCCGCATGCGGCTATAGGATAACCTAAGCACCAAACGCGGGCTAAAGCCCGCGACTACATTTTGGGAAACATTCTGATCCCAATGTAGTCGTGGGCTTTAGCCCGCGTTTTTGACTCAATTCATCATCGCCTGGATGCGTCTGAGCTCTTTCAGGTGGTCTTCGATCTCTTCGCGGTCCTGGCAGTTGCCGCTCTTGCGCAGATAGTACGTGAGGTCTCGGGCGGCGCCTTCGAACTGGCGCAGTTGCAGGCGCAGAAGCCCGCGGTCGCGGAATTGTTCGATGTCGTGCGGGTTGACCATCAGCATCATGTCCACGATCGCAAGACCCTTGTCGAACGCCTGGGCTTTCAGGTAGATGACCTTCAGGTTGTTGAGCATGCGCGCGAGAATCTGGCGGTTCGTCACCCGCTCGAGAAGGCGCTCGTCGAATTCAAGCGAGTCGCCGTACCTTTCCTTGATTCTCGCGCGGCAATCGTCCCGGCTGAGAATCATGCCGCGGTTGAACGGATCCATAAAGAACTCCTCGCTCCTGTTATTGAATTTCACAACGAAATGTCCCGGCATGCCGACTCCGGAGATGGGGAACTGGAGCCGGCGGGAGACTTCCATATAGACAGTTGATAGCGTAATCGGGATACCGACACGCCGGTCGATCACGTCGTTGAAGAAGCTGTTTCGCGGATCGTAATAGTCTTCGGTGTTGCCTCGAAAACCGAGCGTCTCAAACAAAACCGCGTTGATCTTCTCAACGGTCTGGACCGGCGTATCCTCCGCGCGAAGACTCTTCTGCGCCATCTGTGCCATGCGGTCGAGCTGGTCCAGGTAGGGGCTGATTTCCAGCTGCGGATATTCCTCGCACGCCATCAGCAGAGCCGCTTCAGCCAAGGGAATTGCGCTGTCGGGCAGCGTCACCAATTGTTGAAATGTCTGACGCGATCTCGCGCTCACTTCCGAACTTCTCTTTCCAGCCAGGCTGTGAAATCTGCGATCGAATCGATCACCCACTCCGGCTTCGCGGCGTCGAGACGATCCCGGCCATATGAATGCGCCACGGCAAGGCATCGCATGCCGGCCTCATGCGCCGACTGGATGCCGCCAATCGAATCTTCTATCGCGACGCAATCATACGCGTTCAATGAAACCTGAGTCTCTTTCAGTCTCTCATAGGCGCGCAGAAACGGCTCGGGGTGTGGTTTTCCGTAGCGGACATCTTCCGCGGAAATGATTGCGCTGAAACACTTTTGAAGATCCGCGCGATCGAGAATATGACGGATTTCCTCGCCTCGTGCGCCGGATGCGATCGCAACAGGACAACGGGCTGCCGCGGCCCGCACGGCCCGATCGGCCTCGCTGAACATGACGGATCTCTCCGCAATAGCTTGAAAATAATAAAGACCCTTCCGGCGGACGAGTTCATTGAGGTCGCCGGCCGGCAGTGGAAGCGAATGTCCCGCGTACAGGGTTTTGAAGCAATCCCAATCATTCAGCGGAAGATATGTGTCGAGGTATTCCTCGTCAGTGAACGTCAATCCTTCTTCCTCGGCGACCCGCCGAAAAGACTCCATGTGAATCGGATCGTCATTTGCCAGAACGCCGTTGAAGTCGAAAATCAGGGCCCGAATCATGAAGGTCCTAGACTAACACAGGTAGAATGGGCCTATGCATGACGTGATCGTCATCGGCGGAGGCGTGATCGGTCTCTCTGTCGCGCGCGAGCTTGCCGGCCGGAAAGCCGTGCTGGTCCTGGATCGTGGCGCAACAGGGGAAGGCACATCGTGGGCTGCCGCCGGCATGTTGTCTCCCCTGAGTGAGGCGGACGATCAGGATCCGTTCTTTCAATTGTGCCGCGCGAGCCATGACACGTACCGGAAATTCATTGGCGAGTTGGAAGACGAGACCGGAATCGATTGCGGATATTCCGGTTCCGGTTTGTTGTGTCTCGCCTGCTCGGAAGAATCCGCCAACGCGCTCCGCCGCCGATGCGAGTGGCAGCGAAAGGCAGGCTTCGCGGTCGAGAACATCTCTGCCGATGAGGTTCGCAGGATGGAGCCCCTCATCACGGCAGACATTCTGATGGCGCTTTTCATGCCCGCTGAGAGTTCCGTGGCGCCGCGCAGGCTCGTGAATGCCCTGCGCGAGTCCTGCCTCAAAAGAGGCGTCGAGATTCGAACCGGCGTGCGCGTTCAGGGAATTTCGAAGAACGCAGTGCGGACGGACGGCCCCACATTCGAAGCGCCGGGCATCGTGGTCGCTTCCGGCGTCTGGAGCCCCGAACTGGCGGGATTGGATCCGCCGATTCCGGTTTATCCGCGGAAAGGCCAGATCCTGTCTCTGTGCATGCCTCCCGGAGCTTTCCGCCACATGATTCGCTGGCACCATTCCTATTTCGTTCCACGAAACGATGGAGATCTCGTTGTCGGCGCAACCGACGAAGATGTTGGATTCGATCGGGCGGTGACACCGGCGGGCATCGGGAAGTTGCTCGCGGACGCGCAGGCGATCTCCTCCCACGTGGGCTCTTATCCGATCATGGAAACCTGGACCGGTCTGCGACCGGCCACGCAGGATGGACTGCCGGTCATCGGTCCTTCCGCAATTCCCGGAGTGTTTTACGCCACCGGCCATTATCGGAACGGGGTGTTGCTCGCGCCGATAACGGCGTCGATCATCGCGGATCTCGTGTCGAATGGCCGGTCCCGCGTGGCGATTGAACCCTACGCCCCGTCGCGATTCGGTAATTCGGGGACAGACGCATAAATCACCTAAATTCGATCAAGGACCTTTGACTTGAATTTAGGTGATTTATGCGTCTGTCCCCGAATTACCGAATCGCGACGGGGCGTAGGGTTCGATCG
>Ga0137362_10000417_pt1 | contig 21768 bp, 25 predicted proteins | sample MadtaG_2_FD_104801 | JGI IMG/M metagenome (GOLD analysis project Ga0137362, IMG submission 104801) | Vadose zone soil microbial communities from Angelo Coast Range Reserve, California, USA - Mad1_100_16 metaG | ecosystem: Environmental > Terrestrial > Soil > Vadose zone | place: USA: California... | reverse complement strand
TTTGTAGCTTTTTTCAACTTTTTAACTTTTTTCGAAGCAGCTGAAAGCAGCTTTCCATGAAATGTAGGTTACTTGTCAGCTTTTGGACTTTTCACACTTTTTCCTACTTTTTGTCCCTTTTTTGGCTTGTACGAGTTCGTACGAGCTCGTACGAGCCAAAAAAGTTTGTTGCAGGGTTACCGATGTGGGCGTCGAATGCACAGATTTGGGAAGCAGCCAGATAACGAGTCCAAACTGTGCCGAGTTGCAAAGCATGGTCTTATTCTAGCTTTCTGATCATCACAACTCCATTTCACCTCTCGGGGGACGACGATCTTTCTGACATCTTCGACGACTTTCTATCATTTCTGAAAACCCTCTTGATAACTTTGATGTGAATCGAATGTTGCGTCACGGAAGAGATGAAACTGTTCTCTGTAAGCCCCTGAACCGGTGGGGCAAAAACCGCCCGGTCGGTCACACAAATCACGCAAACTCACATGGAAATTCAGCATGCCGAGGACAATCGTCACAGCCATACAATTAATCCCAAAGAGCCAGACCACCGCTTCCAGATCTTTGAGTGACGTTTGAACAGAGCTCGGCGGGGACAAGTGAGTGGCTGCAGAAGAACGGTGGGCGAAAGTGCGGAGCGAATCCCGGGTCCAGCTGGGAGTGGGTCTGTGGGAAGGAGGTAGGCAGCGAGAGAGTAGCGAGGTACGGAACTACCTCGTAGATGCGCGAAAGTGGAAACTGTTTGTGTAAGCTGCACTACGTGCACGTGACTTTCCCGGCAACTCGAACTCGAGCTTATTCGTACTCGAGCAGACGAGACACTGGCACTGTCACGGCAATATGCAGAGTGCCAAGTTCAAAGACGAAATGGACTTGGATTTCAGTTCGATTGCCCCCAAATATACGGTGCCCACAGCACAGTAGTAGCTAATATAACTGTTATTTGACACTCAAATTAGGTGCACGAATCTCTGAGGCAACCTCCTTAACGATGAACGCCAGCGAATTGCTGAGGACACGGCGAGCTTGCCCTAAGCCGGAGACACTGCTCGGACGGACGCATCATTTCAAGGACACGGGAGCAAGCACAGAAACACAACCGATGGCGGAATCTTGAAGGGTCGATCATCGACTGTACAGTATTGACAACGTGAAGCTCAACCACGGATCGTGAGAAGAACCAGAGAGACTCCAAGAATCTTTATAAACGAACTCCAAAATATGGACGAAAGGAGGTGAGGTAGAAAAAAAATAGTTACCATCTCCTCTTAAATACCAACGGCACGCGGACAGGCCTGGAAGGATATCCGTAAAGTCGCTATGTGGATGTTGATATCACTTACATAAGGGTCAAACCTTGATCGAACGCCGTTATACGCGCATAACGCTCTTCGAAGGTCTCGCAGGCAAATTGAGGTTCCTCCTTGACCTCAATTTTATATCGTGACACGAGCATAGTCATGACAGCTATGCCCTCGGTCTCGAAGAATCTGAATGAAATTTGTGAGGACATTGCATCCGATTACACTGCAACAACTCGCACCGTCTCCCCAGACAAGCACGGGCACCTGCAAGGTGGAGAGTGAGTTATGAATACGGTCTTGCGTTGGGCAAGATATACCTTGACTGAATGGAATAAACGCGTCCTTCGGCCAGTCCCCAAGGAATCGCTCTGGCATGAACTTGTGTGGCTCCTTCCAATACCGTGCTAGACGCCTCATGAGAAGCTATCCCCATGATACAAAGTTATTCAGCGTACGATTGTGGTGCAGGCCGGGAACGTGAATATCGATATTCGTCCCTTCAGGGACAGGGAATGTTGTCATTCCACCGTCACGGTTGCTCACTGTCAAGGTGGTATCCTGCGCGGCGACCTTCGGGATGCCCGGTACCTGATTCACCGTTGGCTTCGGTCGAAAAACATTCAATTAAAACATACTTGGGGGCTGTGGACGAGTTGTAAGTCGGGTGGGACAACATAATCAACGAACTTAGCACTCACAAAAGCCTAAGAGTCTCATAGAAAACGCTACCAATAAATAAGAATCTTCGTTTAGGTATACAGGCCAGATAAACTTACGCTAATGAAAGCGTGAAACGGTTCATATCTTCGTAGGCCTACGAAATATCAGCCTTCTATATGAAATGATATTTCTGGAACCCACAGGCATTCCATTCAGGCTGGACGTAACGTCGTTGATTTGTCGATACAGACGCTCTTGCTCGTCAGGATAGAGCGCCAACAAGGCGAATGAGAAGCATAGTGTATGCGCTGTGGTCTGTAGGGAACTGTTTTGGGACAACACCACAGGAAGAATGGGAAGATCGCACCTCATGTCCAGCAAGAAGGAAAATAAACATGTTTCCTGGGAAGACGAATAAGTCACTTCTAAATAATACTGAATGATTGCGAGTTTGAGTACCCACCGATAAGCTCTTCGTCACTTAGCATCGCTTCAGCATCCGGTTCGTTCTGTGCAGCATCCAGAAGGCCACTGAACAGATCATAGCGTTCTTCTACTTTATCCGCATTCCTGCGAGCTTCCACCATTTCCAACATATATCGCTAGTCGAGGCAAGTGGTATGGATGACACGAGCATAGTTTGGACAACTTGGAATAACGAACCTTTAGTTCCGTGAATGCCAGATCAACCTTCCTTGTGTGCTTCGTCAAATACTTCGCCCAGTTGGGAAAAAGAATCGTTTGAAACAGATTAGTGGAAGAAATGTGAAGGGCATCCTTAAAGGTCATTTGGTGGCCAGGAGGAATAACGAGGTCACTTGTCCACGTGACCCGACGCCCGAACCCTGTCTCAGCTGTCATGAGACTACTCGGTTGAAACGGGGCATAATCTACCTGCAACACCAATAACGAAGAGGGCCATCTGGCGGAGCTGTCGGGAGACAGGAAAAAGGCTGGGCTACAGGAAACGTACTGGAATGGTGATATCCACACAGTGATCCACAACAATTTCGGACCTGTCACCCCAGACATCGTCGAACAGGTCATTGATAATCCGGGTAGTCTCGTCCCACACCAATTTATTATTTCTCTGGCAATCGTACTTAGCATTAGGTGGCGGACGGAGCTCAGGACATACCTCTGAGAATGCTGGGGCAGTGATCTTCCTGTACTTCTTCCATTCTTCTCCTTCTGAAGCCACAATGTTTGGTCCAAAAACAGCCAATACCTTATATCGAAAAATGGGCTTGGGAAACCTAGCATGATAAGTTGTGATCTCCTACGAAACAAATTTGTAGATATCCAATCAGTTTGACATATAGCGGACGTACTTTGATAGCAGCGGCGTCTGCGATAAGTATTAAGGAACTTGGTAAAGGATATGCGAAAGTCTGCAAGTTTTGAGCTTGGATTCTCCCCAAAAATTATGCAAGAACGGCTACCGCGGTAAAGGCGTCCTGTCCAGCCACCGCAAATTCTGTGAAGAAATGCGTCTCGGAAAGCTTCCCGTGTGTCGTTTGTCATGCACCCGTACCTTCGTATTTCTTCCTGAGCGCCCATGAACTTCCCGGATGTAAATAAGGAATTAACCGGAACATCCGTGAAAGTACAAATCCCGGAAGAGAGAGTGGGCTAAAAAAGAAGAATGGACCAGAGAGCTTTCTGCAAGCAAAAGTCACACGAAGGTTAATTAGCTGGTGAATTTGAGTCGAAATCACACTGACCCAACATTGCGAGCGGCCCTTCTGAGTCGCAGCAGGAGGCGTATGATATATAAGCCGACGAGGGAGAGGGCGATGGATAGAACTGTGGGCATGGCCAGATGCGAGTGTGAGTCACGGTTGACAGCAGAGGGTTGATATACGTTGATATGGCGTCTATTTGACTGATTCCGGTTACCGGATCAAACCCCAGCGGGAGCCGCGCATGCGGACGGCATGATTTCGGACTGGGCGATTTCCCTGAGAAGCCAGCGTGCCAGCGTTGGCACTAGCATGGTTGCATGGGGTTGGTACGTCAAAGATAGGTCCGAGTTAAAGATACGCCTCTGGCCACGCATATTGTAAGAAGCAAGAAAATTGACACTGGCACGCACCCGGGCCGGCGCGTCGCCTACACCCAGTCTACACCACAGTCAGGAAGCATTGTAGCCTTCTTGTAAGTTAGAGCGCCGCGTTGTGAGCGTTTGTGGAAAATTAGCTACGAAATGTGTAGAGGCGAGAAGCTCGACCGTGACTGCGATCCGAAAATTGCATGCGTTTTGCCTACTGCCGCTCAGTCCGAGTCTACGATGTTTAATTATAAGCTTTTATTTAAAATATTTAATCTTATATTAAATAAATAAATAAAAATATTATCTCTAATAATAAAATAAAACTATTTCATTACAGCGTATTCACTTAACCTTGTCATGTGTCGTTTTTAAAAAAAAATCTCGGCTAATTTGCCGGCAAACTCCCGCAGGTGGGAAACCACTTTGTGTGTGAATGACTAAGCCAACTATCCCACGGTTTACAGTGCTCGGCATTTGCTAGCAATTAGCCGAGATTTTTTTTGAAAACGGCGCATGACAAGGTTTCTTAAATCCGCTGTAAGGGTCTCAAGCTCACAAAAGTCCACTCTACTCTCCACCGAGATACCCATCTTAAAACTCATACCCGAATAACTTACGAGTCGAATCTGAGGGGAACCATGACTGTAGACGATGGTGTGTCGCTGAGGACATGGCGGGCTTGCCCTAAGACGGGGACACTTCTCAGACGCACGCATCATTTCAAGGACCCGGGAGCGCAGAAACGCAACCGCCCCAGAAATGTGATCGCTACTGGCATCTGGGTCAAATATACACGGTTATAAAGACACTAGAAAGCGGCCAAATGACAGATCCCAAATCTCTATCCTCTCAGACTCACTCGCACTACCCAACAGCACTTCAATAACTGTATCATTCGTCTTTTTTGGTCTGACTATCTCTTCCATCTTCTTTTGATCTGTATCTATTCACTGGAATTAAAATGTAGAGGCTGCTGTTGTTCATTTGGAGACCGTGATCTACATCTCAGCCGCAGTCACGGTGAAGTTCTGCCAACACCATCCTCACGGTATTGCCTGAAAGTTCTGCTTCTTCACTCTCGAGGACTTCCTCTCGCTAGCTACGCTGTCCACGTCCGAGAGTGGTGCTGCGACTTTAAGCATTGACGGACTCTGCTTGGGATTATGTACCATCACCTTCCGCGCAATCGTCATCAGAGCTCTTCCACTTTCCTCGACCCTCAAGAAGATACAGAAGAACACGCCCGGTTGACCGCCTCCCGATAAATCTGCTTCTTCAGGTCATAAATAGTTTGGGTAGGTAAAATGGAGATATAGAAAACGTCATTGTCACTTCCTTTGATCATTTGGTTTCAAAAGGTCGGTTGCGGTTGGGGGTCAGCGAGTTGGTCGTGGAAGTGTTGTGTTGTGGAAAGGATGGTTTTGCGGTTGCTGCAATCAACAGCTAACAAGCAACAACAGTGACCAAACAAAGTGGAGCAAGGCAGACGTCGACAAAGTTGTCTGGAACCAGCCACGAATGACGTCAAGGACAACCATTGGCGCTTATCGCTTAACACACTCGGCACGTAGGATCATCGATCATAATTCATACCACTCGAGACTTGCATCAACGCATGGCCTCCGATATATAATGCGTCATCCGTTCGAGAATTGTGAAGGAACCTTGCCTTTGGTACAGTTGTGATTCAGGTGCCACAAGACGTTTTTCCCGGACTTTCAGGAAAGAACGCCGCCTTCGAGGTCTGACCCCTGTATCATGCGGGAATTCTCCTTAAAGCTGGGAATTTTGTCAAAAGTTTGGCTCTCGTTTGGCTCTCGCGGAAACGGCAGTGAACATCCCTCTCTTAACCCTGAAGCCCGAAAGAGGCACCTCGCATGCACCATACACTGTAACCATCCATTCGGCCGGATCTCTCATCACCGCGGCGCAGCTGAGCTGTGGACAAGGATATCATGTTCGCCAGGCATCGCACAGCCGCTTGCGCTCGTGTGAGGCTTCCATGAAACTCGAAGCAGATGGGTTCAGGTGCACTGGAATGGGTTTCGCACCGGTCATCGCCGGTCAAAATTCCACGTTAACCTCCTGTGCCACCCCTATTCGCGGGCAGTACGACGCCTGAACACTGCATTCCCGTCAGCAAACGTGTAAGTACCGTTGCACGTTTGTCGTTAGCGTTTCCGAGACTTAAAAGGGTTAGTCTAAATAAACGTTGAACATGAGCGCTTGCGATGGGACGCTCACTCAGCACGCTCTCCCAGGTCGCCATAAGAGACGCGATTTACAGAAGGGGCGCTAACTAGCCTGGTCAATGTACTGTAACTACTGTAGACTAAACTAACTAAATAAAAGTCTCTGTTCGTGTTGGACATTGTCGTGCTGCTTGACTTGACAAACGCGCCATCCAACACACATTACAGTAAGGGATGATGATGATGATAACGATAGTGAATGATGACACCGAGAACACATATATGTCATTGTGGAGCGAGGGGACTGTGGATTGGGTGGAGTGGGGTACGAAGGGGTAAGGGTGTCGCTTAACGGAAGGCTGGCTCGCTTGCACAGCCGTGTGGGGCAAAGAGCTGCCGACCCATCGACTCTTCCACCCTTCGCAACTCACAACACAAGCTCTCAAACGGGGACAACGGCGACGACAGTGATGCCGGTAATGACGAGAATGAGTACATTGACGATCGAGATGGTAGTGGCAGGGACGAAGCCTGTTGTTGTCGTTGTAAGCTCCGCTGGTGCGCCTGCATGTACGCAATGTGTGTCTCCGAGGTCAGTTCGTGTCGGCTCTTGCTCTTGCTGCGCGACGGAGAAGCTGAGCGGCGGAAGAGGCGGGTGACGGACGTGAACATGGTGTGCATATCTACTTCTTCCGTTCGTGAGCTGTTTGGTAGGTTGGTTAGTAGGCTGGGGTGCGGGAAGCTGGAAGCTGACTGAGGTCGAAAGGGGAGAAATGGAGGAACGGTCCGAAAGTTCGTGGAGTTCGGTTGTCGGTGTTGGTGTTGGTCGCAGGTAAGTGAGTAAGGGCGATGCGACGGGGGGGTTGAGGTGAGATAGAGGAGGGGTGTGTCAGGCCGTTTTGTAGGACGAGAGTACAGGATTTGTTACCTGTGGCGGCGAAGCGTTCATTGTGCCCCAACGGCGTCCCCGGGCTGTGGCGCGGTCACCGTATTTAAGCGAACTAGAAGAACGCAGAATGCAATATTTATGGCCAACTACGTTATGTAACACAACAGGGGTCTAGCGTGATCGGTGACACGTGCAAGGTCCACCAGGACTTGGAGAGAAGAGAGAAGAGACGGCTGGCACACACGAAAAGCGAGACAGAAGGGATTCTATTCTATTGTGATAGATAGGGAGTCAGTTTAAATGCATTAGGCTCGACTATGGTTGCGACTCGGAGCGGAAGAAACTGAAGGGAACGAAAAGATCAACAAGGCGCCGGCGCCGACACAGGTATCATCAGGCCGACGTGGTACATGGCACTTGATGCGAAAAATGTGCGCGCACACAGCAATCACGGTCTAGTTGCACTATATAATAAACATTATGTATAGAAAAAGGTGTCGAGGCAGTGTGTCCGAGAAAACCGAGAGCTTTCCGAAACACCATGAACTTAAAAACGAATGGTAGTAATTTGAAAGTAGATGGACTGAAACTAGGGCGACTAAACCAAGTCCAACAATCTCAGGCTGGAGTGGGAATGATTCGACGCGTTCAAGTTGGAGGAGAGATCGACACTCGGATGCTCTGGAGCAGTCCATACGAGCGCAGCCACGCAGTCCACCTTACATTATCTCCTCTTGAATACCAATGGCACGCGGAGAGGACTGGAAGGCCATCTGTAAAATCGCAATGGGGATGTGAACACCACTTACGTTGTAATCAAACCTTGCTCGAACGCCGTTATGCGGGCATAGCGCTCTTCGAAAGTCTCGCCAGCAAATTCAGGCTCCTCCTTGACCTCAATTTTATATCGTGATACGAGCATCGTCATGATGGCTATGCCTTCAGTCTCGAAGAACCTGAATACATTTTGTGAGTGTTCTGCCCTGAATTACACAACACGACAGCTCGCACCGTCTCCCAAGACAAGCGCGGGCACCTGCGAAGCCGCTCGTGAGTTATGATTACAGCGTCACGACGAGAAAGACATACCTAGACTGAATGGTAGAAACGCGTCCTTTGGCCAGTCCCCAAGGAATCGCTCTGGCATGAATTTGTGAGGTTGTTCCCAATACCGCGCTACGAAAATTCATCAGAACCTGACCCCATGATACAAAGTCACTTAGCGTACGATTATAGTGCAGGCCAGGAACGTGAATATCAATTTGCGTCCCTGATGGGACAGCGAATGTCATCGTTCCACCGTCAACATTCCCCACTGTCAAAGTGGTATCTTGCTCGGCAACCTTCGGGATGAGCACTACCTGATCACCATAATTTATCGTCGGCTTCTGGTCCGAAGACGCTCAGCAAAACGTACCGGGGTGCTGTGGATGAGCCATAAGCCTAGTGTAGTAACACAATCGAAATATGCACTTACAACAGTCTAAGAGTCTCGTAGAAAACGCTACCTAAGGCTAAGAGTTCTCGCTCTAGTGGAATAATTAGGTAGACTCACGCTAATGATTGAGTGAGGCGGCTCATGTTTTCGTAAGTCTACAGAGATGTTAACTATCGGTGCGAATTGAGATCCCCGGAACCCACAGGCATTCCATTCACGCTGGACATAACGCCTTTGATGTGTTGATACAGGCGCTCTTGTTCATCCGGGTAAAGAGCCAACAAGGCGAATGTGAAACATAGAGTATGCGCTGTAGTCTGTAGAGAAAATAGCTGAGGTGACACCGAAGGAAGAAGGAGAGGATCTCACCTCGTGTCCGGCAAAAAGAAAGATAAACATGTTTCCTAGGAGGATGAGTCAGACACACTCTAAGAATCATAATGTTGCTTACTACCCACCAATAAGCTCTTCATCGCTTAACCCCGCCTCGTTGTCCGATTCGTCCCGTGCTGCATCTAGAAGGCCACTAAACAGGTCATAGCGTTCTTCCACTTTATCCGCATTCCTGCGAGCTTCCACCATTTCCAGCATGTATTGCTACTCGAGTCATGAAGCACATATACAGCTAGGACGACTTTGAGTAACAGACCTTCAGCTCCATGAATGACAGTTCGACCTTCCTCGAGTGCTTCATAAAATGCTTTGCCCAATCGGGTGCAATCATTTTTTGAAGCAAATTAGTAGACAAAATGTGAAGGGCGTCCTTGAATGTCATTTGATGGCCAGGAGGAACAACGAGGTCACTTGACCATGTCACCCGACGCCCGAACCCTAACATCGACTGTCAAGAGACACAGCGATTGGAATGGGGCGTAACTACCTGCGACACCGATGACGAAGAGCGCAATCTGGAGGAGATGTTGGGAAATGCGTAAAGTCGAGTCATTGGAAGCATACCGGGAGAGTGATATCCACACAGTGATCTACAACAATTTCAGACTTGTCGCCCCAGACGTTGTCGAACAGGTCATCCATAATCCGGATAGTCTCGTCCCATACTAATTTATTATTTCTCTGGAGTCTCACTCAGAATTAGGCAACAAATAGAGTTCAGGTCATACCTCTGAGAATGCTGGAGCGGTAATCTTTCTGTACTTTTTCCATTCCTCTCCTTCTGAAGCCACGATATTTGGTCCAAAAGCCGTCAACGCCTTATATCGAAATAAAGATTTGGGAAACCTGTAACGATAAGTTGTGATCTCCTATGAAAAGAGGTCAAAGACATTAAGACATTATATCTGATAGACATCAAATGAACATACTTTGGTAGCGGCAGCGTCTGCAATATATATTATGGAAGTTGGCACAGGAAATGCTGAAATCTGTAAATTTACCGCCTTAACTTGAATTTTCCCCATAAAATAGGCAAGAAAAGCTACCACGGCGAAGACATCCTGTCCAGCGATGGCAAAGTCTGCGTAGAAAGTCGTCTCGGTCTCGGATAGCTCTCCCTGCATCATTTATCATGCACACACACCTTCACGTTTCCTTTTGAGCGCCCACGTACTTCCCGCATGTATATAACGAATCTGGCGGACCATCCGTGCAATCATGAATCCTGCAGTAGAAAATGGGCTAAAAAGGAAGAATGGTCCAGAGAGGTTGCTGTGAAAGTCAGTCGAAAATTAATCCACGAGTCATGATGATGAGGTCAGTGTCTTCATACTGACCCGACATTGCGAGCGACCCTTCGGAGTCGCACCAGAAGGTGTAAGAGAGATATGCCAAAGAGGGAAAGGAGGATGTATTGAACTGTGGGCATATCCAGATGTGAGTGGGGAGAGTAGGACGGTGTCTATTTTGCCATTTAAATACTTGTAATGACTGTGCATTTGTAAGTATCCAGTATCATGCGATATATTGGTGATCGGAGGATGGAACATTCTGCTCATCACTATAAGTCCCGTACAGCACGAGTTCACACCTTTGTCTGTGAACTCCGTGGTTTTCCGGAAGTGACTATGTGACAGGGGTGTCCCATGTGATATGACATGATATGAGTTTTTTTCTTCGGCATTTGCCAGACAGTCACAAGGTGCGTGATGCGTGATGCATGTAACTGCCTGGTTGAGCTCGGGAATTCCTCAATTTTTTCTTAATTCCATTAACATCCACTCTAGGGCCCAGAACCCCATGTAGTACAACAGGTCTGTTTATCAAACATGGCACTGAAATAAGGAAGGAAAAGGAACAAAATGACAAAAAAAGTTCCTCACACATTGGCAGTCACATGCATCACGCGTCACACCTTGTGACTGTTTGGCAAATGCCGAAGATAAAAACTCATATTATGTCATATCACATTGGACACCTCTGTCGCATAGTCACTTCCGAAAAACCCCGTAGTTCAGACCAAGGAGCCGCGGGGAGGGTGCATGTTCTATGTGTCATCAACCGTCTTTATTACTCTGAGTCGATGCTATAAGGAGTTTCCCTGACAAATTATGCCGTCGTAACAACCCCGACGCCGCGGCCAGAAATGTGCACGTGGCCCACATGATCCACTTGGCCGGTCACGCCATCTTCCGGAATGGCATCTGCTTGCCCGCACTCGCATACAGTACATTACAGTCAGGGAGCTAAGGGAGAGGGTCCCTGGGGCCGCTGGAGGTGTCGGGCGCTCGGTCGAAAATCATTTTAAAGCAAGGGCAGCAGATATAGACAACTGAGACGATCCAGGCCTTAAGATCAAACCTGATCGAGGTCGGGAAATTTCTGGTAGACTGCTGAGTCTGCTGAGCTTGGTCAGCGTGCGCGTGGACCCAAAGGGCTAACACCACGGGCAGACGACTGAATTGGATTATATAGTGGTCTGCCCACCACAGTGTAATCAAGTCTGTTTCTCTCGATCGTGCTTGGTCATTTTCATCATGTTGAAAGGACATGATCATGGTAGTCACACAACTTTTAAATCAAAACACAATTTTATCAGGCCTGATCATATCCATCATGGGATCTATGCCCCGGCGGAGTCAACTATCCCAAATTATAGTTGTGCAGTTTTCTGATGACAGGACGCCTCATTTTACTGCATTCCGACATCCACTCAAAGACCATTTTACCCCTCGAATGACAATCGTTTGGACCTACAATATCAAGCCAAAAAAAGCCAATATTACGTGTTGGAAGCACAAGCGGCTATACGCAGTAACAGGCGCTGTCCATCATCAAGGTGTCGTGGAAGCTAAACGCGCTGAAGATTCAACTGCAAACATTCCAGACTCAGCCGCATCTTCCAACATATAGGATGGTTCTTGTGTCTCCTCAGCCCCCACCTGCGGCATCGGGACCACCTCTCTGCCTCCCGGCTTTACATTTCGGCTCAGGAGATTGACTTTCTTCAAAGTCAACTTCTCGGATTGCCGCTGCGACGGCACAAAGAACCCATTTGAGCTCATAGCCAGTGCGCGGCGCTCTGCACCAAGCAAAGCCATCAGCGATGTCTCACTCGGTGAGGGTAATGGTGGCGCCGGTACTGTCTGAACGATCTCCTGCGAGTCGACGTTGTGAACCACGATCGTTTGGTCTTGCAACAGGGCTGTTACATATGGGTACTCGAGGGCTGTGACACAGTCAGCCGCAAAAGGATGTGGAAATAGAGTGAAGGACGAACAGACGGAAAGCGGGTGACTTGACCATTGTAACGTGCCCCGCACCGGGTCACCGTTGAGATTGATAAACACACCCATCGTCCCCGCGCCTGTCCAAGAAAGGATGAGAAAATCTTCATCGGCAACAACTTGGATCATTGGTCGATGTGGTCGTGTGCCTGGTTCTGGTGGTACTTGAGAGATGGGGAGAAGCTGCGTCGCTGTGACAGCATCGAGGGAGACTAGAGTGTAGAACTCGCGATCGGCGATACATAAACATAGCCCAATACGACGGGCAAGGAACGCCCCGCCTTGTAGTGGTATTTCCTGTGGTCAAACGGTATATTCAAAGCCGAAATGGGACAGCAGAGCGACCAACCTTGATGTATTTCAGGGATTCTCGGAGATTATAGAGTGCGATGCCGGTGCGCTTCACTACACAAAAGTCGATTGGAAGAAAGGGCATGGGGGAGTCCATCGAGGGCACCGGTCTTACAATGTGTCGGTGGTCGACCGCAAAAGCCATCACGTTGCGAATTGGCTTGATACTTGGTACAATTTCCAGAGAGGGGATAACGAAAAAGAAGATCTGGCGGTCTTCCCCCAAGTCAGATGCGTTAGGTAGAATAGGATGAAACATTTACCACTAAGGACGAGCGCTTTTGAGATGCTGGGGGTTAGCACGATCTCGTCTACTGCCTTCCCCGTGGGTACCATTTGTCTAGATACGAGGGTGTACGACTCTGGCTGTGTGTCATCAGAACGGCGCAAGGAAACACGCGATGTCTTGAAGGCACCTGGTCGGATCCATCCGCCTGCAGTGCAAAGAGCAAGACCTCGCCATTTGAACAACCAACATAGATCTCAGAGCCTGAGAAGACATCAGTCTGGCAACAGGATGAGACCAACGATGAGGGATTCTCGCTCGGAGCCGAAGTAGTACATACCCAAGGCTTGCACACACTTCACCTCTACAGAGAGTACAGCGTCCACGCCGTCTGTACCTTGAAAAATGAGCAGGTTGAAAGAGGAGATGACGAGTAGTGGGCCGACCGTGGCTCTCGAGGACGGTTGATATAAGAGATTGTACTTGGTACGGTGAGCTCATCGCGGTCGTCTATATGGCGGTCATGGTGGCCAATTCAGGGCTAGTCACTGACAGACAGCGCTTGCCTCCTTGTTCTGTCCTTGCCTCGTCACCATGGCTCATCATGCCTACTATGACACCTATCGGGAGCAACTCGCAGGCCTGTATCACGGTTATGCTCTATGGCAGCCAGCTCCTGGCGGCCTGTACGACCAGGTCCGAGTAGGCGACGTTGGATTCATCCTCCACGGTCACTTTGCTCGGTTTTTCAATGCCCTTCTTCCTGCCAACCATCCCTCGCAGGGGTATGATCTTCCCCGCGATTTCGAGCCGCTCAACATGGGCCACTTTGGGAACATCCGCACGCTCAATCTCCCCCACGGCGACTACTGCTCGCCTACGGTAACGCAGATAAGAGATCCTATTGGAGAACAGATAATGGCCGCGTATGTCACTAGTGTGAAGTTACTAGGATCCTTCTGCTGACTGCGACAACACCAAGCTCACCTGATGAAGTTCCAAATGCTGCCTTTAAATGTAGAAGGGGCAAGGGTGCTTTCCTATCCATTCCTTTCAACGCTCATCGCGAGGACGCTATCCGCACGAAAGTCTTCGAGACCTATATCCGCAGGCACTGCGACAGCTGGCTAGAGCTCGCGATCCTGGGTGGTTTTGACGTCAAGTTGGAGGACATCATTTTTGTCACTGGCTGCGACTTGACCTCCTCATGGGCTATGGCCACATTCACGAATCCTCCGTGGGATGCCGAAATGTCACTCTCCGTCCAACCCATCGGGCCTGGGAGTGCCCGGTTCCAATGGGCAGCCCCAAGCCAACCCCATAACAATGAGCCGAATCAGGTACGCCACGAAAAGTGACGGCCGTGTATGCGCTAACTCTGAATGCAGAACTCATCGAATACACACTGTGTGTTCATTAGAGGTTTCCGAGCCAAGCGCATTCTCAACTTCTACAAGAAAATGAAAGCTTTCGCTGAGAACCTCCCAGACGACCCTGACAATGAACCTGACTCATCAATTGAGCTCGTTCGAGAGCCAGATGTACCCGAGGTAGGGTCATCCGTTGATCTCCGCGACTGGACTCATATTTCTCCCTAGCACCGCGACCCACTTATTGGGGTCTTAGACTACATCGCCGAAGTGAGTCGAGGTATTCTCTGTCTGACAATGTTCTCAAAGCTACCAGCAAGCTCCGGACCAAGAGCTAGCTATTGCGCATGAAGATGATCTCAAATTGATCGAGGGATTGGTGCGTAGATTCATGAGATCTTGGACGAGATTCGGCGCTTGACTACCACCCGGATGACAGGACGCTCTGACCGCGGACGCGGTAGAAAACTTCCTGCGTCAGAACGAGATTCCTGTACAGGTTGATAAAGGCGGTATGTGTTGAAGACCATCTCTCTTGAGTTGTTGGCGCTGATTCATGTTATTTTCAGTCGTCCTATTAGGGGATGAAGATGAAGAAGTGGTACCTGAAGAGGAAAAGCTGACATTCCTTGCGCAAGCCGACGTCGGTGTACGTTTTCCTAACTCTGTCGGGTGATACTCGGCTAACTGACATCAACCAAGGGCGAGCCACTCCCTCTCATCATCCACCCAGCCCTCATGAAGTATCTGCTCAAATTTGATATTGCTCAACCTGTTGATCATGACTTTGGACTTCCGCCTGAAGAGACTGGCTCCTCCGCCGTTCATCCCCCTGTCCATGTGCTAGTACTCGATAACGACCAAGGATACCCGCGAAACATCAACGTCCATGCCTCCGATGAGGGATCTGATGTCGGAATTACCGTTGAGGACGTGTTAAGGACAATTAGTACTGATCTGCGGTCGTCATCCAGTCAGCGCGAATGGGCGTCGCTGAACGAGGACAGGCGTAGAGAAGTCGAGGAAACCTTCGAGAACCGGGCGAGGACTGAAGAAGATAGGAGTGGCGGCCTTCGCAAGATAGACTATCTACGTGGCAGGAACAGACTACAGATTTTCCCGAAGCATCCGCTTCCTGAAGATGATGAAATCGTGCAACCTTTACCCGCTGCTCGCGCTGTGTAAGTCATCTGGTATCTCATTCTTTTTTGCCTACTTACACCATGACACCCACAGGGATAGTTCGAGTGTTGCTGGCCCATCTAGCACCTCAACTGTGAGGTCGGCTGACAGAGTAAGAACAAGGGCTGCTTGATGTGTGACGGTTTTCTATGCTCCGAGTGGTTTCCGTTTATTTGTTGTTATGGTAGCGGATCGGGATGCTCGATTTTTTGTACAAGTAGGACTAATTTGCTAGCACCCAAAGAGGAATATCTATATCGCTCTGACTTGATTGTTTACTTTTACTCCCCTGACGTCGTCGTCGCTGTTCCCAATGGACTCGCCCAGCAAACGCATGTCTACACCAAGCCTTCATAGCCGCCGTAGCTCAAGCCCGACCAACATTCGCTTTGCCACCGCACCAAACGCAGAAAGCGAAGAATGGCTCCGCATTTGGGAAAGCACGACCGCCCAGGGTGCGTGGATGATAACTTACATCACCCCGAAACCCTACCTGCATCGCCATCATACCTCGCACCGACGCGAGCAGCCCGTACCTAACGCCAACAATCCTATCACTCCACAGCCCTGGTCGAAAACCCGGTAGTTGCGGTGGAGAGTGAGATCGCGGTGGAAGAAGCATGCGACGTGAATCTAATTTGTCCCCACCCCGTCTTTTCTTCCGCTCTGTGCATGCCTGCCGAGCTGATCCTGGAGGAACCACTGTCAGCTACTGCTCTCACAAGGCGTTTCATGCCTCGCCATCAAGTCTATTGATCCCTCCCAAGAGACGGCGCGATACTCTGGCCTGTTCGACGTACGTTTTGTTCTCATGCGCTTCCTGTCTCCCCCTATCGAGGATACCCGTGCTCCACTCACGATGACGACGACGCCGCGCTCGTCGATCTGTAGTTTGCGGACGTGAATGCGTTCCTGACGTTCGCTGCGACACAACACACGTATACCCCCGAGCACTTGCAAGGACGACCGCGCGTCGCTCAGATTCTCGAAGCCGCGAAGGCAGGCCACGTTCCCGTGCGGCTCGTGAGCAGTATGTCTATCTCATTCGCCATGTCCCTCGTCGCTAGCAAGCCCTATGTTCATTGACTTGAAACGTCTCCGCGCCCTTAAGATCTTTCCGATAAGAATCCTCTCGTAGAGCTCCCTCACGATGCATCTATCATCGCCCTTCTTGCCGTCTTTTCCACCGGTACACATCGAGGTACGCCATCCTCCGCACGGCACTTAACCCCTCCCACGCATGCCATAATCCTCCAGTGCTCGTCAAGTCGCCGGCTGGCTCCTCTGACTCGCACCTGGGCATGATGTCGGATCGCCACCTACTCGCATACTTCAGCGCCTTCGCCCGCTCGTCGAGCGGTACAGTGCCACCGCTGCCTTCGATTCAACCATCTTCGACATTCCTTCGCTATGTCTCCAATCCACTCGGTGTGCTACCTCTCCCGTCGTTAAACCTCCATTCGGAGGTAGTTGCTGTGCATTCGGGCAACACCGTGCTTGACGCGATGGGAATGATGAGTGACCTAGGAGTTAGCAGCGTCGCCGTGTTGGTGGAGGATGGTGGAAGGTTGTTGAGTGCAATCAGTGTCACAGACATTGGACAGGTCGGTGCTGATTACTCGGTATGAGTCTGCTTATTGACAACATGTATGCAACACCCAGACTGTGGTGCCGTCGCAGAGCAACCAAATTCTGACAATGCCCATCCAGCAGCTTGTTTCACAAATCAAGGTTCGTTCACGTTCCCAGCATGTTTGATTTCCTAATCTCACTACTTCTCAAGATGCCTCAGGGGTGGACAGACGGGGCTGATAGATATCCTGGTCCTACCTTTCTTTTCACGAACTGGATTAAATGCTTATACGCGATCACACAGTATACAGCATTTTCCAATCATCCACTCTGGCATATACAGTCCAAAAGCTACTCGCCAGTACGTACATAGAACTTTATGTTTTGGTCATTATTCAAGATCTTCACACCCCAGCCAACTCCCATCGTCTATTCGTGATCTCCGAGACACCGGGCTCTGCTTCACCGCCCCCAGGCGTCCGTGGAAACCTATCCGGCGTCGTCTCGATCGTCGATGGTAAGAAAAGCTCCCATGTATACATGCGGAGACCAGTTATTGACTCTCGGGACTACAGTCCTCTCACTCTTTGCCCGCGTCGCCAACATCCCCGACGTGGATCCGGGGAGAATGCAACGCCATAGACGTGCGTCTTCGTCTTCGGCTTCGAGCCACGGATCTCCGTCTAGTAGCTGGGCAAGCCTCGCGCGTAGCGCCTCTAAGGGAAGTATTGGACGCACCGGCGGACCAAGGGTAACTTGACGGGCGATAATCACGAATTCTTGTCCTGGGTGTTGGTATTCTATGTTGTATTATACTTCATGTTACTACAGCAGATAACTGTTACCTGTGAGAAAAGCCAGTGATGATCTTATCTATTCCGAGTCGAGTCATCTTGACCCCTTCGTACTCTGCACCGTACTCAACGGACGATACAACTCCGAGTCGGCGGCCTCTGAAAAATAACATACCCTCACGCATTACACTCTCTGACACGATGGGAGCTTCGCAAAATCCTCTTGGTGGCCCAATTCCTGCCTTCACAGAGCATGCCATCTCTGTCTCTCTACCCAAGTGGGCGGATAATGTTGGATATGAAGAAGGCGAGGCCCGCGTCATCGACGCCATGCAGTCAGGATATCCACGGTTTTTCATACATCTGAACATCAGGAAGGTGAGCAACTGTCGTTGATTAAGGGCTGGAAATACACTCATCATGGAAAAAAAAATGTTATCCGGTTATTCGTGCTCTACGCAGCTCTCCTCCATCCTTGAACAAAATTTCGGCACATGGTCAGAGAGATCACTGCTCTTTCCATCCCGCAAAACTGCAGAAGCATGTCGCACATTCCTGGCCGCACGGGACGTCTCCGCCCGCGTCGTACAGCACCGCATCTCCGAAAACCTGTCCGTATTTCTCGTGCTCTTCCCTGAGGGCAAGTTCAGCACTGCCAAGCAATTCTGGCAACACACCGGTCTGGGCATTTCCAGCCGACTCGCCACGCACATCCTAGCCACATTTGCATCCTCCGCCTCGCCCCTACCATCACCTACCCGTATCAAGCCAATGGCACATCGCCATTACTCCGCCAAGCCGTTGCGCGGTGCGGAACCACAGGAAGCGGACCAGGCGCTGTATCTTGAACAGCGCTATGGACGCAACCTTGATGTCGCCGCAGCTGAACAGGCTAAACGCGCCTTGCGCCGGCGCATTGCTGGTGTGCTCGTGCGCGATGAGAGCGCTGCTAATGGCGAGGTTGAGGTTGAACAAAGCGTGCGGGGAGTCGCTGTCACAGAGGACGACGTGTTCCTCTTCCCGACCGGCATGAGCGCCATTTGGATTGCCCATCAACTTGCTCTGGACGCTAGGGGTGCAAGGAAGAGCGTCTGCTTTGGGTTGCGTTCATATTAGCTGTAGCGTTAGATGTCCCGCTGAACTTTTATGCCTTCTTCGTCTCTCTAGCTTCCCCTACACCGACACTCTCAAGGTCTTAGAAAAGTGGGGTCCTGGCTGCTACTTTTTAGGTCAAGGCTTGGACTCGTCTATCGACGAGTTGGAAGCAATGTTGGAGGCGGAACAAGCGCAAAATCCCCATGAACCTCTGATCGTCGCGCTCTTCACCGAGTTTCCTTCAAATCCGCTCTTACGATCACCAGATCTCTCGCGCTTACGAACCCTCGCGGACAAATACGACTTCCTGATTGTTGTGGACGATAGTATCGGCAACTTTGTCTACGTCGAAACTCTACCATTCGCGGACATGGTGGCGACGAGTTTATCAAAGATCTTCAGTGGAGACTCAAATGTCATGGGTGGCAGGTAAAGGCAGCGGGCGTTTTCCACGTACCGTATACCCTCGTTGACCCGAACACCGTCCGTAGTCTCGTCTTGAACCCCTCACGCAAGCATTATTCCGCGTTAAAAGGAGGACTGCATATAAGATACGAAGATACCTACTACGACGAAGACGCCATCTTCATGGAACGAAACTCGCGCAATTTCTCACAGCGCGCAGCGCAAATCGACGCGAACGCAGAACACGTATGCGATTTCCTCTACGCAGCCTCTCAACATCAACGACAACGACAACAACCTTCCTCTCCTATCGCCGAAGTCTTCTACCCCAAATGGCAAACCGCGAATCACTACGCCGCGCGCCGTTTACCCGGGGGAGGCTTCGGAGGTCTCTTCTCGCTCGCGTTCGCGAGTCAGGCCGCAGCGGAGGCATTCTACGACGCGCTCTCGTGCGACAAGGGTCCTAGTCTCGGCACTAACTTTACACTCGCGTGTCCATATACCATCCTCGCGCACTATACCGAACTCGACTGGGCGGCGCAATACGGCGTGCCCAGGTCGCTTGTCCGCGTTAGTATCGGATTGGAGGACACCGACACGTTGCACAAGATATTTGCCGGCGCTTTGAAGGCGGCGGAAGACGCACATCGCGCTGGGACAAATGCAGGGGAATAGACAAACCCCAACTTCATCGTGCCGCACTATGAATATGACTATCCAACTAGACTTTTTATCTTTCCGTGGCGTTTGCCCCATCCAACTGGGTGTACATGAAGTGCAGATTTAAGACAGGACCTAAGCTACGGAATCGGAATAGAGTGGAAGTAACATGATGAATTATGGGTAATTGGAGACGCGGGTCCACCTTGACGGTAGTAGGAATTAATCAGGGTATCACCTCATTATCATGTGTGTATAGCAAGTCAACAATGAAAAATCCGCTGCAAGCACAGTTCATCTCGGCTTAAACATAAACATGACGACGATACAACCAGCTCGAATCAAAACCCAGGATCCAAAAAAAAAACCACCCGCTGAAGAGGAATTAATACTTCACAAATGAGTAAATCCTCGCAAGGAGGAAGAGAGCAAAAAATTAGGCAGCGTAGCAGATCCAGAGTAGTCTGAATCGAGTTTCACGCCTTCCCGAGGGAAGTGAGTGCGTGAGCCACAAATTGGACTCAAGGACAGGACATAAACACCCGCCCTAGTGCCCCCTCACCCCTCATACACCAGTTTCCCGCCTGACAACCTGACTCCGGACGGCAACGCCGGAGCCCTTCAAGGGGTCTCTTGAAGGTATTTTCTATCTGACAGTATTGCCCAGTCATGGGGCAAAACCGGGGCCTCAACTGTGTTTATGTCTTGGCCTAGATAGCATGCACGCATTTGAGATGGGGTTCCGCAGTGACCAGTAATTCTGTGAGGAGTGCCCCCCGTACGCGAACTCCCAGATGGTATTGAGCCTACTGCGGTTTCAGGTTGTCAGCGTCCGAGAGCTGCAGAATCTGCCGATAACTCTGCCCACCCGCAAAGGGACGGAAGGTGCGATAGGGTGATGGTGGTGGGGTCACCGAGGCGGGTAACGATGAGCCGCCCGGACTCCGCAACAAATCTCAAGGCCTCAGACAGCACCCTCCCCTCCTGCACAGCACCAGACACGAAGTCCAGACACCGAACAAAAGGATCTCCGGGATAAACGCTGGGGGAGGATCAAATTCCTTGTTTGTCACTCGACCATTACAGATCGGACCCTGCTAGAGTCGATGGAAAGGAGCCTTGAAGACTCAGACCTTAGCCCGCTCGCGAAGAAAGAAGGGAAGTGCCTCCGGTGCGTGGCGAGCCTTGTGGCCTTGGATCTGCTGGAAAGAAAAGAGGGCCCTGACGCGTCAACTCCTTATATAGGGTGGCTTCGGCATATGTAATATTCACATCACGTGTTCGGGCCAGGTTTCGTGAAAAACGTGCTCACGGTCAAACACTGCTTCACATGTGGACCCGCACCCTAATATAGCGCTGCGTGCGGAAAACCTGAAATTTTTTAAAAACGTCTAGTGAGAACAAAGGATTGTTGGATGGAAGTGGTCGGAAGAGTTTTCTATTGTCTCTCGCCCCCGTGAGCGACGCGTTATATTTCTTTGGTCCTGTTTGGTACCCTATTATAATTAGCTCGTGGTCGTTCCTTTCACCTGAACATCAACTCTTGCTGGCACCGCTAACGGGCACAAGCATTCGGATTTATTTCCGTATCCTATATCTTTCCATAATCAAAAATGCCACGCGACGGCGGCGGCCCCACCAATGGAAGAAGCTTAACGTATGAAGCACTCGTCAAGTCCTTGTTCACGAACATATCACACGGTGCCAAGGAACCGCCTGATGTACCTCCTCGCCCACAAAGCCGAATGGGATTTCGAAGGAAAAAATCGTCAAGAACGAAGAACCGCCCGCAGCAGAATAGGCCTTTGCATCATGTCCCACAGACAGCTGCCAGTGCCACATCAAGACCCGGCGCCAGCGCTGACTCGGACGAGGACACCGCCGACTCGGACACCTCGGACGA
>Ga0137362_10000414_pt1 | contig 21842 bp, 26 predicted proteins | sample MadtaG_2_FD_104801 | JGI IMG/M metagenome (GOLD analysis project Ga0137362, IMG submission 104801) | Vadose zone soil microbial communities from Angelo Coast Range Reserve, California, USA - Mad1_100_16 metaG | ecosystem: Environmental > Terrestrial > Soil > Vadose zone | place: USA: California... | reverse complement strand
TAAGTAAGAATAATAGATGACAAATAAATGTCATCTATCATACTCACTTATTGCTAACTTGACAGTAAAATGCCTATAAATGAATAAGCAAACCAATAAGTGGCAACTTTGAATGACCCTAATATTGGTTTTTTAAGAGGTTTCAAAAGTACATTTTTCAAGGGAAATCAAGGGCTATAAGCCAATCAAGACAAATGACATTTTTCTGATGTATATGCTGAGCCTAGTTACAGCTCTGCTGACCTGCCAGAGGTTTTCCCACACTGGCTCCACAAGACCCTTCAAGGGTTGGGAACTCATTACCATGTCCTCCAAGAAGTGGTCAAGAGTCTTAATGACTGGGGGCTTTACACTGAAGTTGTGCGGTATAGAGATCTTGATAAACAGGTGCTTCACTACAAAGCCCAGCTCAAACTTGACCATGCCCACATGCACGCAGCCCAGGCCACTTGCTCCCAGTGCACCACCTACTTAGAGGGAGCGTGACTTTTGCAACAGGTTTCGCATCTGGCAGGCCCCTCACACAAACCCACCAACTTCAGGGCCTGCAACAGGTGGAAGGCAGGACACAGATGTCCTTTGTAAGGGGGAGCATGATGTCATAGACCTCACTATTGAGGATAGCTCAAGCAATGATGAAGAGCTGCAGTGGGGCCTAACCCCATTTGAGAGCTAATGCAATGACCAATCGCTATACTAATAGGATGACCAACTGCTTACTGATCTGCTGACTTGTTGATTACTTCTTGCTTACTTGCCTCTTAGAGTAGCTGACTGATACTTACTAAAACACTTACAAAAACCCCAGTTTGTACAAGTACTTATAGCCCTCCTTGCTGTCCCTAAGATGGCAAGTTGAGTCTCTTGTCTATTTATCAGAAAAACCAATATGAATCGTGTTCTCTACTTCCTATCTAAAGTTGGGTCTTGTGATGCACTGCAAGGCAGGAACCAACTCTTCTAAACCACTCTAGGGAGGAATATTCCTCTAGCTTGTCTTCTATGCCTCTTACCTGCCAAATCCATCTATAAACACTTCTTATCATGTGCCTTCAGTCGAGCCTTGCTCCTATATCACATGACCTCTTTAGGGCTGGCACCATCTCAACTTCATCTTTTGCTCATGAATCACATGACAGCTTTAGGGCTGGCAATACAAATGACTTTGTCTTAGTCTAAAGTCACAGCAGTGACACTAACTACCATTGCACCCTTTGTCACATGGACATCAAAACCTTTGGACGAGGCTAGAGACATTAACAGGGGGGTAATGTCACAACAGTGACCCAATGTGACCATGATGCATCACCAATCTCTTTTCTTTCACCTCCTTTCATCTCCTTCTGTTTCTTTCTATACATTGGTAGAAGCTTCTACAAGCTTCTGTTAGGTTCCATACTGTTCTTTCTGACATCACAACTATCTACAGCTAGCCTGAACATTCTAGTAGCTTCCATAGACCATCTATATAAATGTCCATATGAGTAGGGGGTCAGCCCTAAGCTTGATCTCCTGTAGACACAGGTTGTCTCTTGTACCAAGCCTTCCAGACTCCCAAATCTCAGTTGCCTTGTCCTCAATGTTACTGTTGGACACAGAATGTCAGGAAAATGTCATTTTTCTTAAAATAGCTTTTTTGCCTTATTTTCCCTTAAAATGCTTGAAAACATGTTTCAAGTGAAATCAAGATGTTCTCCAGACCTACTCTTGAACAGCTTGAACTCCTTGATTTTGCTTGAAACACATTTTCAAGCATTTTAAGGGAAAATAAGGGAAAATAAGCTATTTTCAAGAAAAATGACGTTTTCCTGATGAAGGCCCTTATCTCTCACCACAGATCTTGCTTGCATCTAAGAGCAAGCTACAACCTCTGTTATCTCATCTCCAAGATCCCCAAGATTCAATAAACATCTAGACAAAGGACTTGTCACACAGAACACAATACACTGCCACCTGTCTGGTGACAGATAGCTGAATAGCCAAGTGTAAAGTGCTAGTGTAATGTAAAAATTGTGTTGCTGTTCAGGGCCTAAGGCTTCTCATATCAAACTCTATGCTATTTATACTGTTCCTCTCTAATCCTGTGATGGCCTTAGCCAAGAGGGCCCATTCAGCAGAACTACAACTATATGGATCAAAGATCAACAAGTATAGTAAAGGGACATGAAGCATAGTAAGAGAACATGGAGCAAGAGAACACAGAGCTTCTATGATGCATCTGAACAATGCAATGCATCACAGAACATAGAACAAGACAAGTACACAAATGAACACTAAGTAAGATCTGGATCTAAGGCAATCTGCAGTGTCACCGCCGCGACTTTAGACTGTAAGATGGAGTCGTTTGTATGCTGGCCCTTAAGAAGTCACGTGACTTTGTAGATGAGATATGAAGTTGAAGTAGTGCCGGCCCTAGAGTGATCACGTGATCATGTGATTTGGTATGCCTAAAAGAGTTATGTCGGTGTCTGTGGCATTCAGTATGCCTATCTGAGATATATGGGCGCTTAGGGACTTTGATGGATTTGACGAGCATTCAAAGATGAGCTAAGAGAGCACCTCTCCTAGAGTGCTTATAAAGAGTTGGTTCCCACCTTGCAATGCATCACAAGACCCAACTTTAGATGGAAAGGCAGACAGAGAAGAGAAGAGAACAAAGCCATGTAAATTGGGTTTTCTGCTAGTTAAACAGGAGACTCAACTTGCCATCCTAGAGACAGCAAGGAGGGCTATTTGTATCATACAAGACTAGTGTGTTTCATAAGTGTTTTACAAGTATCAGTCAGCTACTCTAAGAGACGAGTAAGCAAGTAGTAATCAATCAGTAAACAGAGAATAGAACAGTAAGCCAGTGGTCTGGCATTGGTAATTGAACAGTAAGACCATTACTAAAGCTCTTCATCATCGCTTGAGCTATCCTCGTTAGTAAGGTCTATTACATGCAGAGTAACAAAGTTTGGATCTAAGGCATAAGGGAGACTTGTAACCAAACCAGTCCAGCAGTCAATTGTGAGCCACAAACTAAACTGGGAATTGAACTGGAGAGATGAGCAGACCAGACCACCAGTGTCTGCCCTGCTTACCAAACTCAATGTGTGCTCTGTTAAGTCAGCATCCCATAGCAGTATGTGTCATCACATAAATATCATCACATTTGTCATGTCTTAACATTAAAAGATCAACCATTTTCAATTCTGTCTTTTAGGGATATAATCTGCAACACCTTCAACCCATCATCACTGCAGCTGACAATATCTAAAATCACTGTGCCTGGGCCTCCTGTGTTCACCCACATATATTTTAAGCATTTGGGCATAGACAATAAAATTATCATCCTATAACATACCTGATCAACAAATTCCATCGCTTCTTCCCTCTTTATACTGCGAATGGAACTAATTTTTTGGTTATTAAAGAGGACACCATAGAATTTGTCCGCAGAGACCAGCATCTCAGGTCGGAATGTTGTTGTGATGAATTGGCCAGATGAGGACAGCGAATGGATCATTGCTTAATCTAGTTTTAAAATACTGCATGAAAAAGCAGATCGCACTTACCGGCGACGGCAGTCCGATACTGAGCATCTAAATTGGCGTCGATCTGCGAGATTGCATCAGTATATATGTCTAACAGAAAGCTGGACACCGACGCACCTCATCAAACAGATAAAATGGTGCAGGATCACATTTTTGAATAGCGAAAACTGAGAATAAAGTGAGATAACGAAACGTGGCCTGTAACACAAAATACGCGCCAAGTGCCAGGGCAACTAGTGACTTTTGGCCTCCTGAAAGTTGCTGGATACGCAAGCCTTCGTCTACTTTGGAGTTGAAAGAAACCTTCACGGTACGGTCTCTTAGAAACACACTATAGACTGTCCTTAGTACGCACCTTTATTGCCACCCCAGTGTAGTTGTCGACGGTGCGGTGCTGGGAATCTTCAGCCTCGTCGGCTTCATCATCATCCTGGAGCGAAGCCTCAGCAGAATCATCCATTTAAGGCAAAAGGTACTTTCCTGATCCACACGTCTCTGGATGACCAGCTTCCCTTTACCAGCAGGCACCAGTGTCTCGAAAACTTCCTCGAAGTTCTTTGCTACTTGTTTGAAGGTCCTTTCAATCGCTTCATCCTTACGCTGGTCCAAAACTTCTACAAGCTGTTCTATTGACTCTCCCGACTTCTCCAGGTCATCGCGGCGTTTCAATAGTTGGTCCCTCTGCTTTGTGAAATTGTTGTACTGCTCGAAAGCTTTCTTGTTAACGTGCGCAAACTTTTTGAGGCCTTCATTTACGGTGTGCAGTTTCCTGACTAGCTATTGACAGCTATTACCAACTGAACTTGACTATCGAGGTCAGAGGTTAGGCTTACCCTATCGGACTTTTCGTTGATATACTTATCAAATGCTTCCTCCGGAAGTACGCCAAGGTCCCGGATATTGCGGTTGCATTCGTCCTTCTTGTTCACGAGGAGATTCTTCTTGGCGAGATAGCGCTCTGTACTCTTCTGCTGCTTTGCCATGCTACGACTATCCTCTGCCTGATGATTTTGCATGACTTCCAGACTGCTGCGATACTCTTGGAAGTCATGCGTAAGTTTGTCGATTGCTTTCTCCATATCTGTTAAAATGGGAAGCAATCACGCAACAGAAACCGCGGAAGGAAACAGACCTTGAACCTTCTTTGTGAGCACATTGATGGCATTATTGACTGAGCTGATCTCGTGTGTTCGAACTTGCAGGTCATCTGCCGTGTTAGCGTCCCCCACGTCAGGTTCGCCAAGCCCTTCAATCTGAGAACGCAGCTCATCCCTTCTCCGACGTAGGCTCTCGTTCAGTTCGATTTGAATGATGTTTTTACTCCTGCCCAACTGGCATCGACATTCGTCAATCCGGACTAATAACGGGAAATGAGATATAAAATGCAAACCTCAGTCTTCGTCTTGCCCATCTCTACAAGCAGCTTTTGCCGGGATTCGATATCCCTGTTGAGCTCGTCAATGTAATCCCTCTCCTCTACGCTTAGCTCCTGGACCATCGGACTAGACAACTCGACTCTGTAGGCCTCGATGCGAGCACTCAGTGTCCGCAGCTCACCCCTGAGCTCTTGGACGTCCTCCTCAATCTTCGAAATCCTCCCTTCTACGCGTTCCCTCTCCTTTTGAAGTGCCGCGGTTTCTGCACCGATGCTCTCACGTGCTTCCCGCGCCACCCTTTGCTGGTTGTTCAATATTTGTACCCGACCGCTCACTCGGGCGATCTCTTGATCGAGCTTAAGTGTGGCAGCTTTCACCTCTCGTGAGCGCTTCTCTTCAGCCGCAACCCTAGAGCGCCAGGTCGCCACATTTTTAACAGCCTCGAGACGTGAACGACGAACGTCGTAATACCCGCCCGTAAGTGCGCCCTTGCGATCAACCTTATCGCCGTCAAGTGTGATGGTGTTGATACCGTGACTCTTTACATATGCAGCAGCAACCGTGAGGTCACGACAAACACACGTTTTACCGAAGACTTGTTGAAATGCCTTGGCATGAACCGGGTCGTAGCGAAGTTTTTCTAGAAGAGGGATAGCATCATCGGCATTCGGTGAGACAGGATTCTTGGGTTTGAGACGGTTGAGGGGCATGAAGGTGACGCGGCCAGTCCTCTCGCGCAGCATGACTTCCAGAACCTTGGATGCAGTCTGATCCGTATCAACCACAACGTGAAATAAGCTAGACAAAAATGGTCAGCAATGAGGAAAATAGGGAGCATTTAATTAGTTCCACCTATTCCCTGCTGTCAACTCAACAGCAGTATTGAATTTCACATCTGTGACCTCAAAGAGCCGATACAGAGGTCCATAGACCCCGTCCAAATTCAAGCGTTCGGCGATAGAATCAACGGCACGCAGTCCAGTACCAGTATCCTGAAATGCAGTCAGCCATGCGCAGGTCACATGCATCGGTGCTCACCTTATCCATCATGCTCGCCAGGCTCCTTTCGGCCGATCTTAGCTCATCAACCGCATGATTCCTTGTTGTATCAAGTTTCGCATCCTCGCGCCACAGGTCCTTGCGCTGTTCAACCCAAGTCCTACGCTGATCGGCAAGCTCCTCACCGAGCTCTCTTCCCCAGCTACGACTATCTTGACCACGCTTTATAACATCCGCCATCCGTTCATCCAGTTGATTACGAACGGCCACTGCCGTTTGCAACTCAACCCTGGAAGCCTCCAGAGCGCCGTTTTGAGCCACCTGATGAGATTCAAGAGCTGCGATTTCGCTATGCAAGAACTGGTCGCGCTCGGCGCGAGTGCGGAAGCGCTCTAACCTGCCTTGTTTTGCATATAGTGCAGCCAACTTTCCATTGGCCTCATCCAGCGCCTGTCGTTGCTCAGTCTCATACGCGCGATGTGTTTCCCATTGGGGAAGCAATGCATCTAGAGTTGCCTCCTTTTCGACTATGTGGGCCTCGATGTCAACCAGTTCGCCTTCGAGAGTGCTGCGCTGTCCACCAGCACGCGCATCAGCCGCACGAAGGTCCGCAATTCGAAGCTCGAGTTCCTTCTGCGATCGAATGAGGTCAGAAAGCTCCGCATGGGCACCGTGTTTGGTCAGCTGAAGGGTGGAGAGTTCATGTCTCGCTGTGGATATTTGGTTTTCCAATTTCTGGTGATAATTGTATTTAGCGAATAAAAGGTGCGGACCAACAAGAGGGAGTACCTGAATTTGTTGTTCTCTGTCAGAAAATAGTTCACGGCGTTGGTTCGCTCCGTGGAGTTCCTTCTTCCTTTCTTCCTCGATCTCTTCGAGCGTTTCCGCAACCTCCTCCAGCTCGCGCTGATATAAAGCATATTCGAGGCAGCGCTTTTCTTTATCCTTCTCTTGGAATTCTTTTAATTCTTCCTTCTCTTCTTCCAGTTCCCCGAGGCGAGTCTCAATGAATTCGAGTAGCTCGATAATCTTAGACTTCTTTCCTTCAGTCTCGGCCATAATACGCAAAGATTCCGCGCGCCGTTGCTCGTAAACTTTGGTCCCTGCAACCTCTTTGAGGAGAGTAAGTCGTTCATGATCCTTCGCATTGGTGAGCGCAGTGATCTACTTGCGATCAGCGTCACAGGCACCTCCAATATATTCAGGAACTCACGCGACCCTGGGGGACGATATAGTACGGATTGGCTTTGCTGAAGCCCGCACTCTCGAGGAGATTCATGATATCCGCTTTGCTTGCGCTCTTTTTATCAAGGCTATATTCATCTTTCTTCAACCCGATAGTGCGGCGCAGAACAACCTCATCTCGGCCGGTTGGAAAACGATTATCGGAGTTATCGAATACTATTTCGACTGCCAGCAATGTTAAGATATATAATTTGGCTCAGTGTGTTTGAGTGCAGACCGTAGGCTGAGAGGGTGGTTGTAGTCGAAATACCCTCGTGAAGGAGTGCTTGACGCTCCTCGCGCGACATGGAAGTGTATGCATCAGAGAGCACGAAACGGATAGCTTTCAGGAATCAGTAAGACAAGTACTTGGTATTCAAAGCTTTCGGCCGTACCAGCAAAAAAATTGCTCTTTCCTGACCCATTCCGCCCTACTACAACGTTATGTCTCGGGGAAAACGGCTCAATTTGCGTCTGGTCCCTATCTGCAAGGCGTCAACGGTCTGCGCAATCGAAACATGAGCAAGGCTCACATGACTTAAAGCCCTGGATCGTCAATGTCTTGATATACATGTTGAACAGGAGGGCCGCACCAATCTATGATGAGATGGACGGGCAAGATGGACGGGCACAGCGCTGGGTCCAACCAGGTCCCCTGTCGAATGACGCGACGCGTCATCGGAGATTCAATCTACGTGACTCCAAGTTGTACTACTGGCTCACGTGTCTTCCACCCCTCAGTCAGTCTTCTTGTCCTACGAGTCTTGTCCTACGGGATAGGGTTAGACTGTGTCTAGGTTTTTATACTGTGGGATATAAATTCAGATTCAAAACAAACCTCACACTCTAGTCTATGATAAATGATAATCAACAATGATCAGACATACTGTAGCATCTGCTCAATCATGGTCTCAGATAATGTTGCTGGCCTGATCCAGCCCAACCTATGATCAGGCCCAATATTCACTGATCATCGGACTTGGTGGTGGTGGACTTAATCGGAAATTAGCTTTCCAATGGTGCAACGGTAGTAATCGGGCCGAAGTCCTTTCCCCCAACCGTCGTGTTGCGGCCGTCTCGGACTTACGAGACTGCTAGGAATCGCTCCCAGTGACACCTCGCTAATTTTCTACTCGTTCTCGGTTTATATTCCCTATGAACTATCTATGGGGCGCTGTCAATGTTATCAGTGCACCATACCAGTATTACAAGGACATCAATCCTTCGACTCTTACCGGCGCTATAGATGTCATCGTTGTCCGACGGCCTGGGTTCGATGGAACTATGGAGCTCGTTTGTTCTCCATTTCATGTCCGGTTCGGAAAGTGGCAGGTGCTTAGACCAAGTGAGAAAAAGGTGAGGACATCCCTTCGATTATATGGGTTGCCCAGGCATCTTCCTCTGTTTCTAGGTGGACATTGCTGTCAATGGGAAATATGTACCATTCAACATGAAGATCGGTGAGGCCGGGGAGGCTTTTTTTATCTTCGAGGCCGGCAGTGACGTTCCAGATGACCTTATCACATCTCCACTACTCGAGCCAACCCAACCCGTTTCACCGGATCCACCCGCACCAGGGGATTTCGGGAGTTTCGGCACAAGAGGTCACAGCGGGGATTTCGTGGACGGTGGACCTCGTCAGGAACCTGATTTCCTTGACCTTAATGCTCCTTCAACGTCCCTATCCGGAGAGGTTTTAAAAGCGTCTGCCTCTAACCTTGCATCGCCTTCCCACAAACCTATACCCTTTCCAAGTCTACATCCTCATTCTACTTTGTCGCCTGATCATCCGCACCATACTTCAGTTTCTCTCCCGCGGAGTTCAGTTACATCAGACGAATATTCCTGGGAGTGGGGCGGATTTCCTCAACGCTCACAAATCCACATGGAAGATACCTACTCGGGCACAGCTTCTGTGAAAACGGCGCATAGGACTGAGACCGATGAACAATTCGTAGTAAGCCAGTCGGGGGAGTTTCAGCGTAGCAAGAGCCTTCCCCCCGAATTGGAGGATGGACTAACGGAGGAAGTCCCATCAATATCACTACAGTCGAATGAACAGCTCAGTGGGCAGGAACTGCTATCTGATGTCGAGACAGGTTTCGACCATGATCCGATGTTGGGTCGAGAACGTAAGTCATGGGCTCGCTGGTGGCGCCGCGACCATAAACACACGCGAAGGGTTGGGCGCAGCAATCGTCCCTCCCTTCAGAGCGCAGCGAGCGCACCGTTACCGAGTGTCAGTTGCATCTGTCCCTTTATTCGTAAGATTCTGATCACGTTGACTCAAGAAAGAAAGAACAGGAAGCTTTTTCAACCCATGTGCCGACTTCAGGCGAGTACGCGCGAGATATTTCCTTCCAGACAATACCCGCATCTTCCCCGGAGCTACGGGCCACTGTGCCTTCCTCGTTCTCTGGAAGACCAAAGACGCGGTACGCGAAGACACTCAGGCTCACGTCCGAGCAGCTGGTGAGTATTACGAGATTGACCCAAGCTCATTAACCGACTTGGTACCATAGCAAGCTCTTGATCTGCGCCCAGGGGGGAATACAATCACTTTTTCACTGTCGTCATCCGGTGTTGCGGCTTGCGCTGCACGTATCTTCCTGTGGGAGCATACGGACAGCGTGATGGTGTCTGATATTGATGGGACAATTACTAAGTGCGTCTGATGGGTTGTTGTCCTCGTCGTCGGCTAAGACTGGCAGGTCTGACGCGCTTGGACATGTTTTTAACCTAATCGGGCGTGATTGGACCCACCTTGGCGTTGCAAAATTATACACCGACATCTACAAGAATGGTTATAAGATCATGTATCTTACATCCCGTGCGATTGGCCAAGCCGATTCGACGCGTTATTATCTTCAAGGTATCAAACAAAACGAGTATCAGCTACCTGAGGGTCCGGTTATCATGAGCCCAGATCGCTTGATGGCCTCGCTACATCGGTGAGCTATGTAAGCTGGCAAGTCAAATAATAGACTGACGGCGCTGTGTTGAATGATGCAGGGAAGTAATAATGCGCAAGCCTGAGGTATTCAAGATGGCTTGTTTACGTGATATCCAGCGGCTTTTCGGACCTGCCGCTCCTCTTCCATTCTATGCAGGTTTCGGAAATCGCATTACCGATGCATTATCATATCGCAGTGTCAACATTCCAAGCTCGCGAATTTTCACAATCGACTCTAATGGTGAAGTAAAGATGGAGTTACTCGACCTCGTTGGGCACAAGTCCGAGTATGTAGCGCCAGTTGAATTCTTTGTTGGTCTCGCTTAAGATGCAATTAGATCCGTACAAAGTTACATTCACATGACGGATCTCGTTGATCAAATGTTTCCTCCGATAACCCATAAGTGGGAAAGTGAATTTACCGACAATAATTATTGGAAAGCTCCACTTGCAGGGTTCCCTTTACCAGATTTAACACCCCCTTCCCCGTCCTTGAGTGCGCGCTCAGATGCATCCAATCAGAACGCCTTTGCGAGGCTGCGCAATTTCAGATTGCATAGCACAAGCAGTGGCCGTTCAAGTACATCCCCTCCATCACCTCACCTCGAAGCAAGGCGTGGTCGCAATATGGATACCACGGGCTCGCACAATCACCAGCGACAGTTATCAAGCATCGAACGCCTGGGTAACGTGTTAGTTGGCCTCGCCAGTCGTAGTGTAAGCCCGAGCACGTCGTCCGCCCAGGAATCAGAGTCGGAGGATGGTGACTCCCGTGGTGCTTCCAACTATACTGGACGCCGCCGCCGCTGGAGAAAGCGTAGCACGAGAAGTATGCCTGGATCACTTCCTGGGTCCCGACCTTCATCAGATGAGGAAGACATTGTGTTTGGTATAACAGTAGATGATTCAACCCCTGATCCAGAAGCAGAAACAGTAGAACAGGAATTTGATGAAGACTTATTTGCAGCAGGGGAAATGCATAAGGTACCTTTCTTATGAATCCAATGACTCAGAGATAGAATAGATGGTTCTGTACAATGCAGTCTGTCCTTTCTCTATGTATAAATTAGGGCATACTGTGGCTGGTAATTTTAATTTTAATTTTTTAATGTATATTGATGAAATTGGATGTGGAGTTGTGGAGAGAGGGAATTGTTCTGTATGTTTAGTTCCTTTACAAATGCTATTTCTATTTCTATTTACTTAGTACCATTAGGAATCAGGACAGGCCATACAGTGTAATTGTAAAAATTCATCAGTTGATACATATGTAGTAGGGAATTCTGTTCAATTATGGATAGGTAGATGTCATGACTGGATGGCAGCCATCGTATTATTAATTGTTGGATATGGTATATTGGTAAGTATAGCAAAAAGACAAAATGAATGACCCAATAATGATGTGGTATATGTAATCCGTTATTGACTCAGAAGACATCCATAGAATGAGGGCAATCCACCGCGGTGTGGCCGTAGTTTTCGCAGTCCTCGCAGTATAACTCGGAGGGTGGCACGTCCTTACCTCCGGCTGCGGATGCAGCACCACCCCTCAACAGGTCACACGTAAAAATGTCATGACCCGGCTGCTCACAAATCTCGCAGACATCTCCGGCTAGTCCACCCTGGTTCACGTCTGCCAATGAGTCGGAAGAGTCAGCCGAAACTGTACCAGTCGCCTGGTTTCCTCGCTTGGAGGTCTTCTTTTCAATCCGTGCAAGTTTCTCTTTCAGTTGCTCTATCTCTTGCTCGAGCTCGTCCTACCACCTCGTTGAGAACGTGAACTGCATGCCATTAAAATTAAACTCACTTCACGATAAATCTACATGGCTGCATTAGCGATTTCAATCAACGAAACAAATGTTCAACAATTACCTTAGCTTCAACCAGACTTTCCAACTCGCTCACTTCTTTGTTGAGCTAAATCGGTGGTGAATGGTAAGCAGGTTGGCTGAGGAAAGTACTGGAACCCATACATCATGGACTGTCCTCGCACTCTTGGCTTCGACCTCAGTCAGGCGCTTCCGTAACTGTTCGAGGTCAATCTATTACCCGATGATATTGTTAAGTACTAGCTATAAACAGATACAAATGTGTTGTGCTCACTTCGTATCGTGCGCGCATCTCACGCATCGCCTTTTGCAAGGGTACGATATCCCCAGATGGTATCAACGCATCGTCCAGAACATTTGGTTCCTCGTGGAGTATTTTACTCCGCACGTTGCCTTCCAAAGCAGTCATGTTCTGTGACTCTGTTTCAGAAACCTCCGTGGATAAAAAATGCTCCTGAAAGTTTACCTTGCGAAGTTGCTCAGTCTCAGACAAGAGGAGCTTGTTCTCTGACTCCAAGAATTTATTTTGATGGCCGGCATTAGCGTTTTCTTTCTGCAGTTCCTGAATGATGTGCCTTGGAGGAATGACCATCGGTCATCAAAGAGGAGAGATCCAGACTTAGGCTCACTTAAGTCCGGCCATTTCTTCGCGAACGGAACTAGGAATAGAGTCGTGCCGGGTGGAAGACGGCGACAGTTTACCAGTCTGCTGAACACCGTCAGAGGCAGGTACATCGCGATGAGTCTTCTTGCGCAGGGTCTCAAGCTCCGCCTGAGAACGCTCGAAGCGCTCACGCAGGCCGGCGGCAGCATTCGTCTCTTGAGCAAGTCTGGCGTGTAAGTCGGTCTGAATGTTCTCGAGCTAAAAATACTCTTAGCTGGGCTGGTATAGTTGCGAAAGCGTATCTTACGTTGGCCTTCTCGATCACAAGCTCGCCGATGGTCTTTTGCAACTGACTGGACGAAGCGGACATCCGGACATTGTCTACACCTTGAAGCGCCTCTGTGGCTTCTGCAAGCTGGCCTTTCAAGCGGGCGATCTCTTCGATATAGTGCGTATGACCATGTGTTGGGCGTGGAGTAGGTTCTGAAGACCTATCCACCGGTTCAGTGGAGGAAAGACCCGTAACGCCTTCTAAATCCTGCGAAGCGTCTATTATCATGCTCCCTGGAATAATGTACTTCCTTACCACGATCTCAGCACGAAGCCCTTCAATTTCCGCCCTGGAATTCTCGAGGGCAACTGTACTTTCGCGTAGGGCTTCTCCAACCTCTTCAGTTCTAACTCGAGCGTTGTTTTCCGACTTGACGAGCCTAGCGATCTCTGACTCGCACTCAGCGACCTGCTGCTTAAGAAGGTCCTCCTTCTCTTTGAAACGCCGAATCCTGTCGCGCACCATGGCCTCATCCCTCTCTGTAGTCGCATTCACCTCCTCGAGCATATCCTCCGTGATAGTGAGCTTTTTCTGTAGGTGAACAACCTGCTCTCTCAAAGCTTCGTTCTCAATTTGTGTAGCGGAGGAGAGTTGTCGGGCAGCGGATGTGGGAGAGGGTGATTGAGCCTGACTTCGTAATTGCTCTCGAAGCGATCCAATCAAGTCCTCCATCTCATAGCGTCTAGCTTCAGCCGTACTCAGCCGTTCTTCATACAAAGCAATCGTCTCCTGTTACGAGCATCAGCGAACGGTTGGATATGTCCCAGTACAAAGGCGTACCTGCCCAGCATGTCGCAATGCATTGACTTGACTCCCAAGCTCCCGGCGTTCATCCTCGAGTTCGGCATACGCTTTCTTCACACGCGTCTCTAGTAGGTTGATTTCTGCGTCCTTTGCAATAATGTGTGCATGGGTCTCGGTCTCGGCACCCTCCTTTAGCGCGAGCGACACCTTTAAGCTAGACAGTAACGCATCCTTGTCGTCCAATAGAGATTGTAAGTCCCGCACACGCGCTTCGCCTTCGGCACGAGCTTTATCGGTATCTGCTGAGCCATTGGATAACGAGCGCTCAAGAACTTCAATCTTGAGGTCCCTGTCATGCAAGTTGCGCTCAACAGACTTTACGGAGGTCTCCAACTCGACGACGCGGGCGAGGGCTTGGTCGCGGTCTTCCCGCATACTATTGGTTCGGCGGCCATGCTCAAGTTCCTCTCCTTGAAGGCCGCTGATAAGAATGTTCAGCCGCTGGTTTTCGGCCTCGAGTTCGGCCACTCGGTCATGGAGCAGAGTCCCTCTATCAGGGTCGCTTAGAGCAGGTGCCACAGAAGACATATCGATTTCCGCCGGTAGAGACTTGCGTGTTGAGAGAAGGCTGGCTATCTTGTCCTGGATGGCTCGTCCATTTGACCGAAGGTCGAATGTGTTCAGAGGATCGGGAAGAGATTCTGAATCCGATGGATAATCGTTGAGAGAGACAGTGCGGGTAAAAGAGGAGGCAGAGGGAGGAGGCGGCGGTGGCGGCATGGCAACTGCACTAGGTATTCTTTGCTTAGGTGTGGGCAACGGTGTGCGGCTTTTTGTAGGTGTTGTCGACGGAAGGCCAACACCAACGCCTGAAACACGACCCCCAGTACCAGGTTTCGGCGTCTTCAGAGATGATCCAAGAATTGAGGTCATAGAGCCTGTTGAAGGGGAGATAGGTCCACTGAACCGAGTTGGACTACCAGTTACGGGTGTTCGACTACCGGACTGCCCAGTGGGGCTTGTAGGCTCGAGGTCACGACTACTGCTGCGTCTTGTTTCTAATAGAATGTGTTATAAAGTGGAGGAGAACATTCAAGAGATTTACCATTCAGAGATGTTGCGGTAACCTTGATCCGTGAGCGAGCCGAGGGCGTCACGGCTTCTGGCAGCCCACGAGTTGCCGATGCGGGTGTGACACGTCCATTAGAATACGGTGTATATCGCGTTGAGTTTGATGGGGTAATACGCCCAGAAGAATGAGAGGGTGTGACACGACCCTCTCTCGACGAGGCAACGCTCGCAGGACGTGACGTTGCACCAGGACCCACAGTAGGTGAAGAAAGTTTCGCTGCGGCTACAAATACGCCACACTTGGGTGGAGATACGAAGTAATGTTTTCTGAGCAACGAGACATCAGTGCCCACGGACAAAGAAACCGAAACTGCAACGCATTGACGGAAGGCAACTCAAAAGCCAAACTCTGAGCTCCATCCACTTGCGAATGTGGAAATGAGCCCAAAATAACAAAGCAAGTAATAGCCAATGAGATTAGACCCGATACATATGCGACTCACCCATTGACACTTCCATCATTCTTACCCTTCCCTGAAAACCCACCGCTAAGCTCTACGCCAGCCCACTGACCTGTCTTCCCATCAATCTCTCCTAAATATCGGAGAGTCCCTTCAAATCCAAGGCTCTCGATCCTGACATTGTCCCCGGTTTCAAAAGGTCTGCTCGCGCGACTTGTACTTCTGATGAACGCATCGGACTGACGGCTAGACGAGCGGGTTGAAGGGGTCTTTGTGCGTGTTACAGGGCCAGGTCGCGCTGGAGTAGCTCCGGCAGTCGAAGAAGCAGAAGCGGAGGAAGAAGGCCTCCCCGCAACGGATCGACGGCCAGACTGTGGAAATAATGAGAGCGGCGCCTTCGGAGATAACGGGGGGTTTGCGGGTTCACTGATGCGACCAGTCCTATGCAGGGCAGGATCATTTGCCTTGATCGCGTCTGCAAAGGCACGGGACAAGGTGTCTGGTTCTTGCGTTGGAAGACCGGGCTGTTGAGAGGCGGCAGAAGCGGAACGGATGCGTCCTGGGGTCGGAATCCCACTCATTTTTCCTGCAGTGGGTATTATCGCAGATTGTCGTGTTTTTCCGGGAGTCGTCGACATGGTCGACAGGTACGGTACTGTATACTGTACGTCAAGCGGGTGGTTGGCTTTCCCGTTATCACATCACATGACGCGCCCTCTGCCACAACCGCGTCTGACGCCAGACGCCAAGCCACCAAGACGGTACGGTATAAGCGCTGCTCCAACCACAATATTATTCCCCTTGATCGTCATCCGATTCTCCCCCGGGCCCTGCTGTCCAATCCGACACTTCTAACTTTTCATTTCGAATCATTGCTACCGGAAGGAGGAAGACTCTTAGTCTAGCCGGAACATGCGAATGAATGAAACGTACCTCCGGCATCAACCTCATATCCGGGTTGCGTCAAGCTTCGCAAAAGTTCCGCTCTGGCGCCAACCTTCGTATTCCTGCCTAAGATGCACCCTTCGAGTTTGGCGCTAGAAGCAAGTCGTTAATTGTCTCCCATTGTGAAGAACAAAGGGTTTCACCCTTCTCCAATGACACAATGATCCAACAGCACACAGCCAACGACACGCGACAGCTTTTCGATCACGCAGTGTCGACCAATAACCGAGCGCTTGATCGTCGCTCGTTCGCCGATCTTTGTAGAACTTCCCACCATCGAATCAGACGAGATCTGAGATTTCGCGTCAATAAGAGCTCGGTTGTCCGGATCTGTTGGCAGAGTGTAATTCGTCCGCGACAGAAACTTTGTCACGATTAATCCTCATATTTAAGTTCAAATCCAGAACGAAGCGTACTTGTCTGTTCGCCTCCAACAAAGTTGCGATATTGTTCACTCTGCCGGCGAATACAGTATCATGTACGATGATCCCAATTCTTAAGCTCGCCAACGGTTCGTCACCATCATCTAGATGCGCCGGGGATGATGTGACCGAAAATGGAACTGTCTTCAACGATGGGGAGTTCGAGCCTCGTGACGATAGATCCTGCGCGTGGATCAAGCCGCCGAACAGCGTGGAATGCCGGAGGGCTAAGACCTGCGCCTCCTTGGTCGTTATTGACCTAAGCACTAACGGGAAATGGTCAATATATACCCAAACAATAAGCGTGGTGGACAACCTCGTCCGTACTTTTCCCGTTTCGTTCTTTGGTATTGAATTTTGCATAACCATGGTAAAAACTCTTCTCGGAAGGAGTCAAACATTGACTTGTGGTGAAGGATATCGAGAACAGATTGCTTGCAGATGTATACATGGGAATCCGCGTATTGGGACGACAGAGTGGTTACAGGGTATCTTCAAGACTGGGATCAGCTCATCGTCATGCTCCCGAAGAGATACAAACCGAGAAAGCAGTGACATCCGAATCTCGAGCTCATCAGAGTTGCGATCAAGATCATCTGGCGTGTCGATATGGAGTAGGGTGCCAGACTTTTTGTCCCATATGATAGGTACAGAGGAACCTATCCGGCCCCATTCCTCAGGTACCGCACCCTTGTCTGCGCCATGGGCCTTCAACCAGCACGATGTGACAATTGCACCGTCTAAGTTAGACTCAACACGGTACTTGTTCAGCAACGAAGACAGGGGTAAGTCTTCTGGAGGTATGAAATCGCATGGGAGAATAACAAAATCCCGTTGTATACGACTAGAGAAATGCTTGAGCACAGCACTAGTCCCAACAGGCTCGTCGGGTGATTCATCGAATGTTTGGACATCCACGTGGAGAGATGGATATGATGAAGAAGACGTGTCGGAGTGAATATGGTGAGAGATACTCGAACGATGGGCAGTGGGGCAGATGAGCAATACCTCTAGTTGGGTTATTTTCACGCCAAGACGAAAATGCCAGAACAGAGAACACACCGGTGATACCAGACTGTTCGAGCCACGTCAAAGGAAAATCTATCATCGGCATATTTGCGACAGGAAGCAACGCTTTTGGACAGGGTTCATCTCCATGATCACTTATCAGGGGATGGAGCCTGAACGGGATAGTCACGCAGAAGTTACGAAAATTGGTAGTTCAGACACACTCATCTCCAAATCCCGCAAGTATGACTGCGAGAAATTCGTGGGACACCAGGTTCACGTTAGGCTCTTCGAAGTTCATCATGAAATTCAGAACACAGACTCGGATGGGTTAGGTCTTCCTTCCCTTCCCTCGGCCCGGGCCGGCCATCCTTCAACTGGCACAGCAACTACGCCAACCCAACTTCTTCTTCCGTTAACAGCGTTAACAGCGCTACTGCACTTTCCCGCATCCCCTCCTACTAGCCAATCCGCCTGTTTATGTCATCCTTGTTTGACACCGAATTATGACCCAACCCTCCGTTCACGAGCTCTATCTGCGCATGGAGACAGTCGGAAAGGGTTCATACGGCTCTGTCCATAAAGGAATTCATCGCGCCACCGGAAACGTAGTTGCTCTCAAGATTATTGACCTCGATGCGGATGATGGAGATGATGTGGACAGCATACAGCGCGAGGTCGCCCTCCTTACGCAGCTTCGTGATGGCCCAAACATTACGAAATACTATGGCTGCTATCTTGATGGGCCTCGTGTCTGGATTGTGATGGAATTCGCACAAGGTGGGAGTGTGTACAGTCTTATGCAATCTTCTCCCAACAATTGTCTGGAGGAGAAGTATGTCGTCATCATTGTGCGCGAAGTTCTTACTGGTCTCAACTATCTGCACAAATCCAATGTCATCCATCGCGATATCAAGGCTGCCAATGTCCTCGTTACTGCGTCCGGAAAGGTCATGATCTGCGATTTTGGCGTTTCAGCACTCTTGGCAACAACCAATAGTAAACGGAACACCTTCGTCGGTACACCGTATTGGATGGCCCCCGAAGTTGCACAACCTATCCCTGCGTACGATACGAAGGCAGACATCTGGAGCTTAGGGATAATGATATACGAGATGATGAAAGGAAGCCCTCCGCACTTTCGCGTAGCTCACCTGAAGGTGATTCAGATGATTCCGAAGGTTAAGCCCCCGAGACTAGCCGAAAATGAAGGAAGTAAAGACCTGCGCGATTTCATTCCTTTCACCCTCACAGAGACACCTTCCGATGTTTGTCCATTATTGGCTCTTTTTTATTCTTTCGCTGACGTCCTACAGCGTCTACCCGCAGAAGAGCTTTTGAAGACAAAATGGATCAAGAGTGCCTCAAAAACACCTGTCACTATACTGAAAGATCTTCTCTTACGATACAACACCTGGATACGAACAGGTTCCAAGCCCTCTGACCTCTCAGAACCTCTACCATGGGAAAGGGAGAGCGAGTGAGCATTCAACTCAGTATATCCCAAACGAGCGAATACTGAACTTTCCCGCCTCAGTAATGGAAAGTCAGAATCTGATGAAAACCCTTGGGAATTTGATACTGTCCGTGGGCGATCGTTTGATGCTTCTGGACTGGGATATCAAGCGACTTTGAGTGAGGACCAGACATCCACCACCGTCAGGCCGTCACAGTCAAAGCTACCTACGTCTCTGCGCCATCTTTTCGACGACGATGTAGCAAGTTCCCCTGACCCATTTCGCATCCCTGGGTTCAATGTAGCTGCCAAGGATGCAATTTCTGGAATTCCTGGTTCCTCTGCTCCGCCACATTCGCCTGCCACACCACTCCCCGTGGCGCGGGATCGGGCTGCAAGACGAGCCTTGCGAATAGAAAATAGTCCTGAGGATTCCTTGAACTTAAGCACCGCGACATTTGCATTCCCGCCTCGTACTACCTCCAAATCTGTAAAGGCGAAGGTGGGTTCCAGCTTAACCCCACCTGACGATCAAGTCAAGTCAACATCTCCATATTCCGGGCACGCCGACAAGCCGTTCCCTGCTACCAGTTCCACACCTTCAGAAACATCAGGAATCAAGAGTAGCACCCCACCTGTTCCCGTTCCATTGAGACACTTACGACGCCATGATTTGCGATTGGATTTAGGTAATCCGGACTTAGAGATTCCTTCTCAAGGACAAGGCCATGAGGCGACTCTCCCCACAACAGCTAATGATGACGGGCCATCAGCGGATGCCAGGTTATTGCCAGCACTCTCAAGACGAAGTCCTTCGTCTCGAAGCCGCTCACAGAGCACCACTCAAGGGTCTCCATCAACCCTAGGCTTAGATCAAAATCCACCGTCACCCTCGGACTTCCAGTTCCCTTCTTACTCATCACCATCTGATCCTAATCAACTATCATCCTCTGGCCCCGAGGTTCGACATCGAGCTCGTATGTCACCAACGCGAGCCGCGGCGCAAATGTCCCTTCATAACTCTGCCCAATCCCTCGATGCCCGAATTTCAACTGACTCTCCCCGGCGATCTTCTCCACCAAGTCTGGCACCCCCCACCCTGGCAAGATCTCGTTCCGAAACACCTGCCGACGACTCACCTCATGACATCCACGCAGGGCCCTTCTCTAGCGGAGTCAAGCCCCAGAGAAGGCCCAGCCTACATAGACTTGCTTCGCTCACAGTTATTGAGACACCCCCCACCGCACCCCCGACAAGACCCTGGTCAAAGTTTGGGAGAGGTCGGAGTGGTAACTCCGCAGGTGGTGTTAGCGATCTCTCTGGTATCCCCGACCTCAAGGATGTGCTGAAGGTGAATCTTTCTCATATTCTACGGATTACTTTGACAGACACCATTCTCAGCCTCCAGCACTCACCTCAGAATACCAACTTGGGATGTCCGACCTATTACCTCCCTCTCCTACAGCCCTTTATACGAATCTCAAACCTTTCACGCATGCCCCAAGTCACTTGAATTCCTCTTTCATACCATCAGCCGGTTCTTATTTTCCATCCACAAATTCATCGCCATCACATTTCGAGAAATCTAACGGAGTAGCTCGGTCGTTGCCTAGCCCAGATCTTCACTCTGCCTTCCCTCCTCCAGCACCCGTTCCGTTACCCCCAGTTGCACATCGGCGCGATGCATCCCTTTCTTCTACACACTCACCTTTGCCCCAAATCCGAAAGCTAGACTTCGACGCGCTAATGACTTCTCATGAGGGAACACACGCAGAGCTCGAAGGTATCGTGGACGACCTAGTACAATGGTTATCGATCGCCGAGTCGGGAATGACCCGTCTTTTGGAGAAGCCCAGTGAGGACCGAATAGAAGAAGAAACGGAAGATATTGATAATGGTGCTGATATAGGGGAGTTCAAAAACGTTGATGACGAAAAGAATGGGCTGGTACTGGTTACCCGCTAACCACGTTTGCTTTCGTTCCCCGCAAGGATCTTCCCTACCATTCATATATGCCGCAATCAACACACATCCCAATGTATTGTTACCCTAAGATACAGGCTTCGTCGATGATTCTTTCGGATCGTTGCACATAACGACGCCCGCGTGTCTAAATCTATTTGTGGACTACCGTGATATATCCTTTCTCCAAAAGGTAATCTGCGATTATTTGAACAGCTTCTTTCACCTCACATTCAGCGGTCTTGATGTGCAGCTCTGCGTTGAGCGGTGGCTCGTATGGCGCAGAAACTCCTGTAAATTCTGAACACTCGGAAATGTTGTCGATCTGAGGATAATGCACGTGATTAAAAACCCCCGCACCTCGAATTTCCCCAGCTCTTGCTTTCTTATAAAGCCCTTTCGGATCGCGCTGTTCCACAACTTCGAGGGGTGCATCAACGAAAACTTCGATGAAGTTCAGTCCAGCTTCCTCGTGGATTTTTCGAGCGAGATCGCGATCGGCACGATAAGGCGAGATAAACGCAGTCAGAGTGATGCACGCAGCGTCTGTAAATAAGCGGGAGACCTATGCGGACGGCGGCCGCCAAAATTTGACTTTATCGCATGATTGAGAGTGGGATCTGAGCAACGCACCTCGCCGATCCTGCGGATATTTTCGTTGCGAGACTTCTCGTCGAACCCCAGATCCTTATTCAGGCCAAACCGAACATTGTCACCATCCAATCTATAGGTGAATTTCTGCAGATGGAGCAAATGTTGCTCGAGAGCACATGCGATCGTAGACTACGGGTGTGAGGTGGTGAGACCGCTCGATATCAAAGCATTACATTTATCCGACCTTGCCGCTGGCACTAAACCCAGTCAACCAGATCGTGACCCCCCTCTGCTGCAGGAGGTCCACTCTCTCTTCGATGTTGACAG
>Ga0137362_10000409_pt1 | contig 21923 bp, 17 predicted proteins | sample MadtaG_2_FD_104801 | JGI IMG/M metagenome (GOLD analysis project Ga0137362, IMG submission 104801) | Vadose zone soil microbial communities from Angelo Coast Range Reserve, California, USA - Mad1_100_16 metaG | ecosystem: Environmental > Terrestrial > Soil > Vadose zone | place: USA: California... | reverse complement strand
CGCGACTCCTCAGATCATCCAGGAGGCCATGTGCGATTCCGACGACAGCCTGTGCTTGGCGGACAACCCGAGTCTCCAAAGAGCGGACGAGCCGATAACGCTGTGACGACAACAAGCCGTTCGCCCCGAGAATGGCGGCGTCTTCCCAGAAGGCGCGAATTTCGTAAACGAATGGTAGGTGGAACCTGCGCGCCGCTCTGGCCGCGGCCAGACCGCAGAGAGCAGGAGAGTGTGCGTGCAACAAGTCGAACTTGGCAGAACTCAACAATCGTTCGATCGCCTGCTGTAGGAGGCGGACTACGGCGAATTCACGGAGCCCGGGCCAGCGACCGCGAATGGCCCGCCAGGATAGATTCTTGCTCACTGGGGTGCGGAAATAGGAAACGTCATCCAGATGCGTGTCACCTGCGGTGGGATCGTCCAGATTATGCAAAGGACCGGTAAGCACCACTGGGAGGAGACCATTCTGCGCTTGGGCGGAGATCATACCTCTGCTTCGCTGGCTGTAGCCATCGAGTACGGGCCAGGAATGGTCGAGGACATGGAGAACGCGAAGGTGCAATGTGATTCAACTCCCAGGGATGCACATATGCCGAATGGAACAAGAATGTGCCGGCGGCGGACCAGGTTTCCGAGACTCGCGGTGGGGCATCACTTGTCTTTTTGCAGGACAGCAATGATGTTACTGCGCCAGCCGCGGAAGACTGAAATGCGAAGAATGCGAATCCAGAGAAGCTCCAGGATGATCGCAGGTCCAAGCATCACGGCCTGAGCGGAGGACTCCGTCATGCGCAACTCAGCCGTGCGGAGCCCATTTCTTTCCGCGATCGCGCGGATACGTGAGGCGGCGTTCATTCGATAGAATGTGGGGAAAACATCCTCCTCTTTGCGGCCTTCGAGGAAACCAATGAGGCGCTTCTTCCAGGACTCCGGAACCAGCGTGGAAAAAAACGTGGCGTAGCTCCGGGAGTTGGGCGTGTGAAAGATGAATACGCCGCCCGGCTTGAGAATCCGCCGAGCCTCGCGAAGCAGAGCGTCGGGATCTGAGATGTGCTCGACAACCATGTTGGCCGTCAAAAGATCGAACGAGCAATCGGCAAAGGGCAAGTGATTCGAATCCCCAGCGACCCGCATGTCCAGAGCCCGGTTGTCTTTAAGACTCGCGAAGTCGGGATCGATGCCGAAAGCTGCGCGGGCAGAACCGATGATTCGCGACTGCGTCTCTTCGCTGCCCGGCATCCAATCGGGGAGCAGGCGCCGGCCGCAACCTATATCGAGCCAACGGACTTCCCGAGTGACGCGCGATTCGAGAAGGTCTCGGTAAGCGAATTGGGCATTGCGCAAGCCGGGGACGAGAACTGGCTGCACTCGATAGTAAAAACGAAACGAGCGGCTGCGAAATTTCTCAACGCGGACATTTTGCGCGGGAGGCGAGCCGAGAGATTCGAGAGTAGCCATCTCAGGAGCCTCTCCCCGCAAGCGGTGCAACGGAGTCCCGAGTGACAACCTCATCGTGGCGAACAGTTTGCCAAGTCGAAGAGAGCGAACCGCTGAACGACTTGATCAGGCCAAAGAGCGACGCCAAATTGACGAGACAGAAGTAATACGGAAGATAAATAATGCGTGGGCCGCGTCCTTTGGCCAGCCAGCCGAGGGATGCCAGGGCGTAGAAGACGGCCTGGGCAAGAGCAGCAACCCGAAAGAAGGGATGGGACCAGAGTAGAAACGAAGAAAGGAGGAGCAGGATGAGAAAGAAGGAAGCAAACCAGCGGAGAATCTTATGCGAAACAAGGCACAGCCAATGCCGAAAGTAAGTCCAGGGCAGGAGAACACGGGAAGTGCGCCGAACGGCATGGAAGCTGCGGCTCACAATGCGGACTTTGCGGCGAAACTCTTTTTCAAAACTGTCCCCCGCGCTCTCGTAACAAATTGCCGCCGGCTCGTAGACACCCCGATATCCGCGGACAATGATCTGCAGAGGATGTACAAGGTCGTTAATATCTGTGGGACGAAGCTGCGTAAAGAGCTCGCGCCTGATGGCGTAAAGTGCGCCATCTCCGCCAACGACGGAACCAAAGGCTGATTCCTTCTTCTTGAGCCAAGTCTCGAGTTTCCAATAGAGCCCCTCTGATTCCGCAGATGGCACATTCCCGCTATCAAGATAGCGCGCATTTCCAACAACGTAGCCCACCTGTGGGTTGCCAAAGTGCTCCACAAGGCGGCGCACGGCATCGGGCTGGTAAATTGCGTTAGCGTCCGAATAAACCAGAATCTCGCCGATGGCTTCCTGGAAACCGAGATTCAGGCCAGCGGACTTGCCACTCCTTTGGGACTGGCGGACCAACCGAACACCTTGTGCGGCAAACCGGAGGACAACCTCATCGGTGCCGTCATCGGAACTGTCCGAAACGACGATGATCTGAAGGAGCTGCCGGGGGTAGTCAAGCTGCAAGGAGTTTTCGAGCTTCTGCGCGATGACGGCCTTCTCGTTATAGGCGGAGATGAAGAGCGTAACGCGGGGCAATGGCTGAGCGGCGAGGGCTGCATCACCGCGTCGGCGGGCGACAATAAGTAAAAGTAATGGATAGCCGAAATAGACATAGAACACCGCCACGGCGGAAATCCAGAAAAGGAATGGCGCGACTACTAAAGACATCTCTTCTTCAACCTCTGGGATGTTGTTCCGCGCAGCTGACAGCGGCGCAAATCCCAATCAGTAAATACGGCTTCACGGCTTACCCCGGGGCTCGCCGGTTTTTTCAGCCGACTGAACAGCAGTGGAAGGCCGGCCAACCGCAAGCCTCAACGAGTGATCCATAGGCTCCGTATAGACGACGTAGATGACATTGTCGTTTCCCATGACCATGGAATTATCAAAATAAGAAATAATTGCCGGGGCCAGGATGACCTGGGTCCGCCATTCCGAGCCTGTCCACCAGGCATGTTCAAGGCCCTGCAGGCTCTCGAAGACCACGTGAGGATTTCCCGAACTGTCTAGGGCGATATCGCTGTGGAACTGCTTCCATCCCCAGTTGGAAAACGGGGGAAGCTGTTCGACAACGTGCTTCTCCCACTTATCATTGACGCGGTGAGTGACCATGAGCGATCGCTCATCATAGTAGCTCACCCAGGGGTTTTCATTGGCATCGAGGACCATCGCGACTCCCATGCCCTTCGGCCCACCGGGGCCATTCTTCTGGGAGTCGAGCACAGTCCGAATCCAGCCTTTGCCAGTGTAACGGGCATGTCGGAGTTCGCCACCGGGGAAATCACTATACGCGATCTGGGGATTCCCATGGGAATCGAGCACCATGGAGTTCCATTTGCCTGCATAATCGTTGGGGTTGCCGTCAAGAGCGAAGGCCAGCCACGCCCCATCCTGAAGGACGGCATATCGGAAACCGCCCGCAGGCCAATACCACGCGAGCATGGGTCTGCCGTCAGTAGTGATACGTATGGAACACTCATAACCAACAAGGCCAGAGCCCGGGTCGACTTCCTGGGAGTACCATTTACGCCCATCAAAATGGGCATATTTCATGGTGTTTGGCGTGTAGCAAACATGTGGATTATCGTCTTGATCCACCGCGATGCGCGTGTTGAGTCCACCCAAATCCTTGTCGAGAGTCATCTTGAACCATTCTGAAGAGCCGACAGGGCGAAATGCATACCGGAGCAGGCCGCCCTGAGGCAGCCGGTAGACGACGTGAAGATTGTTGTCCCGATCAATGGCCATGGAAGCAGACTGCCCGCCAACTACCTCAATGAAGTCTTCTGTCCAAGTCCACGTTTGAGCGGGAAGAGGCGCCGCGACCCCGAAGAGCAAGACAACCATGGCAGCGGCTTGCGCTATCCAAGCCCGACTTAGCTGAAGTGATTGTAGCCACATGAAATGGCCTCCCAACAAGATCTCCAAATCTTTAGTGCGCTAGACAAATGTAGGTTCGCCCTCCTGCACGGGGACGGCCGGGGGAGCCGACTCGCGCGTGGCCGAACCTTTCGCCAATTGTCGAAGTTCCGCCCCGCATAGCATCTTCAAGACCGCCGCTGCTCCAACCATTTCGTAAATCACATCAAGGTACACAAATCCCAGGAATGCGCCGCTGGTCATGAACGCGAGGAGCGAGATCTGGATCATCCAGGCATAGGAGGTCAACCACTGCGCATCCGGGATGCGGCGGGCAGCACGACCAATTCGAAAGAGTGTCCAGAAGCAAGAGCCAATCAGGAGTAAGAACAGCGCCAGCCCCACGAACCCCTGGTCGGCAAGCAATTGAAAATAGATGCTATGTGGTGCAGTAGAGCGGTAGCCGAGCGGCAGAGGCCGGGGTTGATAACGCTGAAAGACATTTACGTCGGGGAGAGTATTAAAGCCACCGCCGGTGACGGGATAATCTTGGGCAAACCGCCAAGCCGTTCCCCAGGCAACGAGCCTCTGCTCGGCAGATGCATCCAAATCACCGTGAAATAAGCGGCCCATGCGTTCCATCCAGGCATCCGGCGCAAAGGCGAGTGTCGCCACGATGGCAAGGAGGAAGAAGGTCGCGCCGAGCAGTTTGTGCCTGCTACGCAATACGATGGCCGCTAGCACCACGGACAAGCCAAGCAGGCCGCCTCGCGAATAGGTGAGCAGGACGGACACGATGGAACAAAAAAAACATAGGTACAGGAGCCTGCGCAACCAGCGGTTTTCCGTCTCACGGGCCAGAAAGAAAAGCAACGGAAGGCTCATATTTAGAGCGAGGCCAAAGGCGTTATTGTCAGCGAGAAATGAATCTGGAGGCCCCCAAACGCGAGACTCGCCGCCAGTACGTATGCCGAAGATCGTCCCTTTTACAGCGAGCAGGCCAAGACTCAAGCCCGTGACGAGAAAAACGTTTCTCAAGCGGTCTTTCGAATTAATCACCAGGATCATAACGAAGGTCATCAGCAAGATTTTACTGATATGGCTAATTTCATATTTAGCGCTTACTAGGTGACCAGCGAAATAGGGTGTCGCAGCGGTGTGCAGATAAGTCGTGATGTACCACGCCCACAACACAAAAAGGAGCACGCTCTCCGTTGTCAGCAAAGAGCGCAAGGATTTCTTTGCGAAAAATGTGCCCAGCAAAGTAGGCACTGCGACCACGAGGGCGACCGGAAAATCATACGCAATCGCCCACGTGAATCGATGCGGGTTGAAGTACGTAACCCAATACCACATCAGCACCCCGAAAGAGGGACTGAAGAAGCAGACCGGCACGGAACCGACAATGATGGTCAATACTAAGAAATCGCGCATAACGGATCTCTAATTTGCGACTCCCGTCGTCTGAGAGACTGGCCCTCGCTGATGAATGTCTGCCTCATAGACGTGAGGCGTCTCCATAACCGATTCAAGAAACAACCGCGCAACAGCAAACGCGAAGAGCGCAATGGAGGATTCGTCGCCTATCTGCAGTCTGCGAAGCCGTAGCAGGTTCGCTCCCGTGGAGTTGATTCCCTCTGAAGTCGTTACGGCGGACCGATACCCGAATCGAGAAAGGGCCTTTTCAGCCGAGAGCGAACAATCCGTGGGCTTGCCGAACGGATAGGCAAAGTCCAAAACTTCGGCGTCCAATTCGGTTTCAAGGAAACGCCTTGAGCGCCCGAGCTCGTTTTCGAGTGCGCTGAGGCCGAGCCGGCTGACCGATGGGTGGCTCGTGGTGTGCGCGCCGAAAGAGATTCCCCTGCCAAACATTTCGCTAACTTGTGTCCCCATGAGCATCCGGTCGCGCAATTCGCGACGCCCGAGGGGTAAACGCGTTTCAAATTCCTGGCACCACGCGCGGCGGTCCGCGTCTGGCACGGAGCGAAGGTGACAGACAATTTCCCAGGCTGCGGAAGAACGCTCGAGGGGAGAACGCAGCGGAAATGAGCGAACAGAATCCATCTGAACTTCGAGTGCGTTGCCCGGTGCAGAGTGGACGGCTGCGAATATGCCGTCGTACCAGGGTGCCTCGCCTGTTTTCAGGCAATCCCCGATCAAATAAATAGTCGCAGGTATTTTGAGCTCGCGCAGCACAGGGAAGGCGTACGTGTAGAGATCTAGATACCCGTCGTCGAAGGTGATCGCGAGGGTGGGCGAGACCGCGGGACCATCCTGCAGTTCACGACAGACCTGAGCAACAGAAATAATTCGGTAATGCTTCTTGAGATACCGCATCTGGGCTTCGAAAATGCGAGGTTCGAGGCGGGAATGGTAAGGAACGCCTTTTGTGCCAACCCGGTGGTAGCAGAGAATGCCGAACTTGGAGGCAGGAAAACTGCGAATTTGGGGCACGAAGGAGCCGGGAGCAAATTGAAGCCTCCTGGTACGCTCCATGCACCTGAGCACATGCAGCAGACGTGAATGATAGAGACCATCTGCAAGAACTCGCCGGCACTTCTGCCGGAAAGTGGCTTGTGGGGTTACGAAGTCGGACGCAATGCCGAGCGCCGGAGTTGCTGGGTTGTTCGTACTATTAAATGGCATGAACGGCCTCCCGGCTTCGGTCGAGATGTTGGCGATGCCAGAGTTCGAGCGCCAGCAAATACCAGACGATTTCACCGTAGTAGTTCGGCTGCTGCTTGTGCAGAGTTATCAGTCGCTCGACGAAACCCCTGCGAAAATAGCCGCGCTGATGCGTCTGGGTGTCATGAAGCAAGTCTCCCATGAGCTCCTGCATTCGCTTGTTCTGCAACAGCCACTGGGCCAGAGGAACTCCAAATCCATGTTTTTTCTTATGCAGAATCTTTTCTGGCAAAATGTCCTTCATCGCCTGCTTGAAGATGAAACGCTTCTCAAACCCTTTCAGCTTAAGCCCTGCCGGGATACGACCGGACAGCTCGGCGAGGCGGTCATCCAGAAGGGGAAACCGCACTTTGACGCCGGCAAGGTCAGCGGTGCCGCAAACTTTACGCAGATCGTTGTCGGCAAGCGTCATTTTCACGTCGAGATAGAGGATGCGATTAAGCTCGCTGGAGGTCTTCGCTCGCGCAAAATGCTGCGCGGGAATCGCAAGCCAGTCGTCGTTTCCGACTTTCTGTAAGAAACTGTCCTCAAAGATTTCGCCGGGAAGCATGCTAAGAAAGAATCCATAGGAAAGAATTCTGCGGGGATTCGGAATGTTCGCCCGGCGCACGTAACGGCGGGGAAGACTCCACGTGCCGGCATTGTCCGGCAGAAGACCGACGAAAGGCTCAAGCAATCCGCGGCGAAGCCAGCCAGGCAAGGAGTGATAAAGAGAGAATCGTTTGTCAGTGGAGTAGCGCTCATTCCCGCCGAAGAGCTCATCGCCGCCATCGCCCGCCAGGAGTGTGGTGACACCCTGCTCCTTGGCGAGGCGTGCGCAATAATACGAACCGACGGCGGACGAATTTGCAAACGGCTCGTCATAATACTCAATGATTTTCTCGATCGCTTCCGAAGCGTCCAACGGAGAAAGGCTTTTCTGAAAATGTCTAGTATGGAATGCCGAGACTGCGCTCTGGATAAAATCGAGCTCACTAAAATTCGCCTCTTCAAAAACGATAGAGAACGAATTTGTCCGGCGATGGAGTTCCGTGGCAAACGCGACCACCGAACTACTGTCGGTGCCACCACTGAGGAAGCATCCCGTCCGCTCTGGCGCGGAGTCCGCAAGATGGCGGCGCACGGCGGCTCGCATGCCTTCGCGCAACTCCGCCGCCCAGTACGATGGGCGCGTGTCATTGCTCTCGGGAAATTCGAGATCCCAGTAAGCACTCTCAGTAATCGTTCCGTTTGAAAAAGCGAGTGACGTTCCGGGGCAGAGCTTTCTCGTGCCTCGATCGCTCGAGAGGGGAGCCGGAATCGCGGAGAAAAGAAGAAATTGCAATATCGCTGAAGGTTCCGCCTCAGGCGAATCTCCCTGGGCGGCACGAATCGGCCCACAGTGCGAAGCAAAGAGGAGCCGGTCTCCTTCGTGCCGCCAATAGAGACTCTTGATGCCGAGGCGATCGATAGCAAGAAAGAGCCGTCGTTGGGCGCCGTCCCAGATGGCCAGCCCGAACGCGCCATGAAGGAGTTGAAGCGTCCCCAAACCGCGCCGCGCGTAGAGCCTCGCAATCAATTCCGCGGGGGACATCACTGCGGCGGCAGAGACGGAAAGCGAAAGTGCTTCCGCTGCTGGCGCAAGGTCCACCAGGTCTGTGTCGGCGGCGACAAAAACGGAGCCGACCTGCGCGACCTGTTCAAAATGTCCCGACCGCACAGCGCCTAGCGCGATCGAGCCCGCCTGAGGCTGGAGCCGATCAGTATGATCAGCAAAGCTCCGCGCGGACAGCATGGGCACCAGGACGTCCGGCGCCAATGCAGCTTCCGGCTCGCAAATTCCGCAAATCCCGCTCATACACTCCTGTTACGAAAGAAAAGTCCGCTGCCACTTCCGATACATCAGGGTCGACCAAAGCAAGGCGGAACGGTCGTAATACCCTTTCTGGTGCTGATCCCAAATCTTTCTCAGAAAGCGCTTGTCTAAGATTCCATCGTCCGATTCGAGGATGATCTCCTGAGCCATGGGCTTCAGCTCGCGCTTGAACCACATACCCAGAGGGATCGCAAAGCCCTGCTTCGTTCGATACAGTATGTCGCTCGGGAGGACCGGCTCAAGCGCCTTTTTCAGGATGTATTTTCCTTCTCCGGCCCGAAGCTTCAGAGAGCTCGGCATCACTGCTGCCAATTCCAGAATCTTGTGGTCAAGGAGAGGAGCTCTCACCTCAAGTGAAACTGCCATGCTCGCCCGATCTACTTTTGTGAGGATGTCGTCCGTCAGGTAGGTCTTGATATCCACATACTGAATCTTCGACAGCAAGTCCTCCGTATCGGCGCGGTCGTAGTAGCGCCGCATCACATCAATGGAATCGTAGCCACCCAGGCGCTGCTGGAATTCCGATGTGAAGAGTCTCTGCTTGTCTTGGGTGCGGAATAGGGAGACCGAATTGAAGTAGCCCTCCAGCGGCGAGCGAGACAGGCTCTGAAATGTAGCTTTGGCTCGAAACACTCGCGGTGCCCAGGCAAGTGCCGGATAGAACCGCCCGAGCGGTCCGAACACCGCTCGGCGCACCGCAGGAGGAACGTGGCTGCGCAAGCGATTCTCGTAATAATCGAGTTTATAACGTCGATATCCTGCAAAATTCTCGTCGCCGCCGTCACCGCCCAGGGCCACCGTTACGTGGCGGCGGGCAATTTTTGAAACGTAGTACGTCGGAATTGCGGAGGAGTCTGCAAAAGGCTCGTCGTAGTGCCAGGCAAGCTTGTCAACGATATCGATGGCGTCGGGCTCGACGGTTTCTTCGTGGTGATCCGTGGAGAAGAGCTTTGAAACCTGTCGCGCATAAGGCGCTTCGTCGTATTTCTCTTCGTTGAAACCAATGGAGCAGGTCGTCACCGCCCGCTTCATCAGATGACTCATCATGGCAACGACGGAAGAAGAGTCGATGCCTCCGCTCAAGAAAGCTCCAAGAGGCACATCGCTCATGAGTCGGACACGCGTAGCCTCGCACAATTCGTGTCGCAGTCTTTCGCACCATTCCTCTTCGCTCTGCTCTGCGATGTTCGCGAAGGACAAATCCCAGTAACTCGCTTCTCGGACGCCCTTGGCAGACGCAACCAGATAATGTCCGGGCATGACTTTTCGTACCGAGCGATAGATTGTCTTTGGGGCGGGAATGTAGCCGAAGGAGAAATAGTCTGAGAGAGCCTGCTCGTCTGTTTCTCGGGAAAGTAAATCGCAGGCTAGAAGCGCCTTCAATTCCGATCCAAAGACAATTCTGTTACCGTCCGCGGCGTAGAACAGGGGCTTCTTGCCTACACGGTCTCGAGCCAGCACCAGTTTGCGATTGCGAGAGTCCCACACGGCGATGGAAAACATCCCGCGGAGTCGAGAAAAGCACTCTTCGGCGCAATCTTCATAAAGGTGGACGATGGCTTCCGTGTCTGACTTTGTTACAAACTTATGACCCCGCTGAACGAGCTTGGCATAAAGTTCCGGATAGTTGTAGATTTCGCCATTCAGAAGCACCCAGACCGTGCCGTCCTCGTTGGACATCGGCTGGTGTCCACCGGCGAGATCGATGATGCTCAGCCGGCGATGGCCGAGACCGATTCCCGGACCCACGAAAACGCCACCATCATCGGGGCCCCTATGAACCATGGTCTGGTTCATTTTGTGCACGGTATCGCCCGGCATATCAGACTGGCGCTCATACTCAAAAATACCGCAGATTCCGCACATGAGAGACCTTTTCTAATTCCCTTTCCTCGTGTCACGTTTCGACGCGAGTTCACAATACAAATCGCGATATCGCTGGACCATGATTGGCAGAGCGAAATGGTCCGACACGCGGGACCGGCCAGCGCTCCCCATGGTTCGCCGAAGGCCGGCGTCTTCCGCTAATCTCGCGAGGAGCTGGGTGAGGGCGGCAACATCACGTGGCGAGAAGAGATATCCGCAGCATCCCTCAGCAATTATTTCTGGACTACCACCTGTGCGTGTGGCCACCACCGGCAAACCTGATGCCATGGCTTCCAAAAGCGTATTGGACATGCCTTCGCAAACGGAAGTAAGCACAAATATGTCCAAAGCATTCATCATCTCGAGAACGCGGTTCGATACCCCGGCAAAAGTGACTCGGCCCTCAAGCAAAGGAGAAGCCGTCACTTGACGCCCCAACCCGTCTCGCTCCGGCCCCGCGCCAACCAGAAGAACGTGAATATCCCTTCCCTGGCGGACCAGCTCCGCAGCGGCCTGCAGGAGCGTACCGTAGTCTTTGATGGGCACGAGGCGCCCTACGCTGCCAATAACAAGTCTTTCCTGTGGAATACCCATCTCCGCGCGCACTTTTTTACGATACTCCTGACTTGGTGCGAAGTGGTCCGTGTTCACGCCGTTGGCAAGCACACGAAACCTCTCGGATGGCAGCCAGGATTGGCGCGAGTGGTAACGCCTCAATTCCTCCGTGACGACGAAGACTGCGTCGGCCATCTTGAAAAACCCATGACAGAGAACTCGCCGTCGAAGCGGCAGCCCATCCAGAATCTCAAGCTCGTAACCGTGTTCGCTGTGAATCGCCACCGGCACGCGCGCGAGCACAGCCGCCGGAATCGCCTCCAATGCCCCGAAATTCCGCGAGTGAACAATATGGGGCTTGAATGCATGCATGATCCGTAAAAGGCGAAAGAGCGGGAACTGAAATCCGGGCCTGCCGGTCCCCACGGAACAAACTTTCCCAGTCAGATTCATGCGTTCAGCAAAGTTCTCATCCACGCCTCTGACAGCACAGATACGATGCTCGAACTGTTCTTCGCCCAGGCCATCGATGACCTTGAGCAGCCCATGTTCGGTACCGCCAATACCTAGGCTGGCGACGACATGCAAAATTCGAAGCCTCTCAACGCTTCTCCTTAGATTCCCGGTTTGAGAGGGTGGGGAGGCGCTGGAAACTTGCATTACGTTCTGGGTTGACATGATTCTCATTGCCCGCTGAAAGCAAAGCAGCAGCATTCCTGGGCCGTTCGCAAAACTCAGGGAAACCACCGCACGAGTCGCGGTCCGAGCGCGCGCGTGAGTCCTATCGGGAGTTTTTTCCAAATATTTGTCGCCAGCTGAAATTTTGGATTTGCCGGCGAAACATTTGGAAGCAGGGTACAGCGAATCAAACGCACTTGATAACCCAAAGCTTCGATCCTGGGTTCCCATTTTTTCTTGAAATCGAAATTGCCCGAATCATTCTTGCTCCGGCCAAAGTCGAATGTGGAGCAACCCGATTTTGCAGCACGCTTGATCAGCTCCCACCACAAAAAATTGTTGGCAGCGAGGGTCTTTGCCTCGTCGAGAGAGCCCACATAATATGGCTGCATGGAATCGCGGAAAAAGAAAGACATGCCCGCTGCGACAGCTTCTTCCCCTTTATAGACCACGGTTACGTCGATTTGCTCGGCATATTCACCCAGTAATTGCTCGAAGAGTTCACGCGGGAAAGCGGGAGTACCAAGGCGCCGAAGATTAATGGTCAGGAGCTTGTAAAAGACTTCTATTTGCTCGTTGCCATGCTGAACGGACAGACCTGCCTTTTCGCCTTTGCGGATCATGTAGCGGATGTCTTTTGGGAAGGACCTGTAGAGAGCTCCGGTGTCCGAAACAAGGGGAATAGTAAATGTCGAATACCTTGAAATCGGGTGATATCCGGAAAGGTCAGCACTTGTTCGATTGCGCAGTTCGAGGTATTCGACCTTCAACTCCTCTGCAAGCTTTTCCAGCTCTCGTGCCAAGGCCTTCTCAATCTCGGAATCATCCGCGCAAATGCCGCCATAAGTCGCGAAGGGAAGCGAAATCAGGCGGCTGCCAGTCATCCAATCAGAAACCAGAAAGACAGGGGCGACCCCCACAATTCTCCCGTCTCTCAGAGCATAGTAGTAATGGGGTTCGTAACTGTACGTTTTCTCCATCACGCGTTTCCATCCGGTAAGATGGAAGAACGTTCCGCTCGGGTGGTCCCGAACGTAGCGATTCCACGCTGCGTCGATTTCGGGAGTGAAGGGCAACAGTTTGACCGAGGCTGTGCTGGTCCCGACAGATGGCTCCTGCTTCAGGCTCACCATCGAATCAGCCACCCGCGCTTTTCTCTGTTTTTCCCGAGCCGGGGAGGCGTCCGGGCTCAGCCTGGTTCCGCAGGGGAATGTCCTCCATGCGTTCGAAGAGCCAAGTCTCGTCCGCATCGAGGTGTGCCGCGAGGATCTTTCGCTGGGCTTCCGTGGGGTTTCGGTAGCCGTGGATAATCTTGCTGAGGACGGTCTCATCGATACCAACAGCCTTTGCCAGTTGGTTCTGATGTCTGCCGCAGCGAAAGATTTGGAGCTTCAGATTAGGGTACATACTGTTTCGTCACAATTGAAAGTACGGAATCGTTAATCTTCCAGTTAAACCTCTTAAGCCCGCTTATTTCTCCCCTGCTCCCGTGTAGTTGTAGGAGTGGTGCGTGCGGGCGGCAGCGTTGTAAACTGAACCCAGGAGTTTCTTAGCATCTATCCGGCTTGCCGCCTTCTCCAACACCTCGCGGCGGGTCTGCTGCGAGCGCACAACCATCAGAACCCCGTCGCACGCGGCCATGATCAGTTCCGCGTCGCTTAGGTCAAGAACCGGTGGAGAATCTACGAGGATAAGTTTGAAGGATCCATTGCACGCGGCGATGAGCTCGGGCCACCGCTGGCTTGCGAGCAGCTCTGCCGGCGAAGTCTGAGATGTGCCCGCCCCAATAAAGTACAAGTTCTCCACGTCTGTGCCGACGATGGCTTCGCCGGCCTCACATTGTCCGGAAAGAAATTCGCCCAAGCCAGGACCCGACGGGCGATGCAGCACGCGGGTCAGCCCCTGGGTGCGAAGATCCGCGTCGACCAGAAGCACCTTCAAATCTTGCAACTGCGCGCAACAGAGGGCTAGATTCAGCGAAGTCATTGTCTTACCCTCGGCCTGAGCAGCACTGGTCAGCGTGATGGAGCGAATATTGGTCGACGCCCGGAGGCGGAGCAGCCTCGTGCGAAGAGCCCGGTAGGCTTCTTCTACGGATCCCAATGTGTCGGTACCCTGAAATTGAGCGCGAAGGACACCTGTAACCGGCAGTGACAACTTCCTGCAACTTTCCAGTCGCACAAGGCCCGAATCAGTGTTGGCCTTGGCTACGGGCTCCGGGGTTCCCTGATTCTCTTGCGTTTCCGCATTCTTAAACTCTTCAATCGAAAGCGTTCCGTTCCTAGCTCTCAAAGTTTGGTTGAAGTACTTGCTCATTCGGTTTCTACCTCACTGCTACCGAGCGACTGCGTTTCATCGTTTCGATCAGTGAATCCACGATCGAGTCCGGTCGGCTAATCCCCTTCGTTGGAAGCAAAGGAACCACGTCGCGTTCGGAAAATACCGGCGATACTTCAACTAGCCCTAGTTGCCCTGCCGCCTCTTCGACGATGTCAGGCCGGATGACTTTGCATTGCCTCTTGTATCCGATCGTGAGGCAGGCATCGCAAAGCAGGTTGATCAGACGCGGAACCCCTGTCGAATGCGGCAGCATAACCTCAAGCGCGGGCCCGGAAAATGGAGAAGCCCCGGACAACCCGGCAAATCGCAGCCGTTCATCCACGTAACTACAGAATTCAGGAAACGTGAACGATCTGAGAAACGCCCGGGCGGCGACGCGCTGCTGCAAGGCGCTGAGTTCCCTGCGGCTCATCAAAGTGGTGAGTTCGGGTTGTCCGCTGAGAACGATCTGCAATAGCTTCTCATGATGTGTGTCGGCATTGCCGAGGAGCCGAATTTCTTCGAGCAATTCCGAGCTGAGGAGATGAGCCTCATCGATGAAAAGAACTGCTGTGCCTTTCTGTTGCTGGGTTTCCAGCAACATCTGGTGAAGGGCACTCAGGCGCTTTGGCTTGCTCGTCGAACTGCAGTTGACCTCGAATTCTTCCAGCATCATCTCGAGAAACTCATCGCGAGTGAGCGTGGGGTTAAAAATGAATGCGGTCCGCATGATCATCTTCTGCCGCGGAATATCCGTAAGCATATGGAGGGCGGTGTGGAGGAGGGTAGTCTTCCCGGTGCCGATGGGGCCGGTAATCGTCACAAGTCCCTTGCGGTAGAAGATGCCCTCGAGCAAAACGGTCAAAGCTGCCTGGTGCGGGGCGGAGAGGTGCACGTATCGAGGATCCGGTGTCAGACGAAACGGCTCGTCGTTCAGACCGTAGAAGGATAGATACATTTAGAGGAGCCTTCCTGAAAGAAAGGAGAGAACCATGCCAACGGCAAATGAGCCCGCGGCCGTACCGACCAGAACGCTGGCAGCACGCCAGCGTCGGGCGACCCGTTCCCCGCGCGAAACGATCTCTGGAATTCCACTCAGGACGGGTTTGTTCAGAATCTGGGCCGCTTCGCTCTCCGAGCGGACTGATTCATCGTTCATCTCCACAACAAAAGCCAGAGCAATTCCGGCGAGCAGTCCGCCAAACAGCCCCGCAAGACTCATCAACGTCCGAGGAGGCGCAGCAGGTCTTTGTGGAGTCAACGCGGCATCCAGCACGACAAATCGCTCACCCTTTTCGTTAATCTCCATGGCATTGGACATGTCTGCCGAAAACTTCTTGTCCAGAAGTCCCGTGTATTGTGTTTTCAAAACGTCATAATCGCGTTGCAAGCCGGCAATTTGCTGTTCAAAGACCGGAATTTGTTCGAGCTTAGAGGTATGAAACTCCAGTTTGGACTGCAAAGCCGGCAGGAGTTTCTGCTGATCGTGAATATCCTCCTCAAGCCGCTCAATCTGGGCCTCCACCACGGGGTTTCGACGCCGTGCTCGAGAAGGTTCTATGGCTGGCTTCTGAGCTTCCCGAACAGTCGGATTCTTGGCTTCCTCGGCCACTTTGATCTTGAGCTTGTTCAGTTCATCCTGAGTCCGGCGCACATCTGGATGGTTTGGACCGTAGTGCACGCGCAGTTCACTAAGTCTTGCCTCCAACCTCCCCACCTGTACCTCAGCCGATGTCTTTCCCGTTACGCTCGCGTCTCCCTCCACGTCAATTGTGGGCGCAGCCGCATTACCGGAGGCAAGTACCGAGTGAAGGATGGATTCTTCACGCTGATCCTGAGTGATCTTGTCTTGGATTGCCTGTATCTGCCCCCGGAGATTTGCAAGGGCTTCGAGATGGAAAGGACGGGATTCCGGAAGATCCAGGACGTTCCGCGTCTTGATCGATCGCAGCTGAGACTCCTTCTCATCCAACTGACGCTTGGTGTCCTCCAGTTGGCCTTTGATAAAATCACGGGTCTGTTCCGTCTGGACGATTCGCGCATTCTGATTGAAATCGATAAACATCTGCGCGATTTGATTCGCCATGGGAGCGACGAGCAAGCGATCCCGTGAGCTGTAGATTATCGAAAAGGCGCCCATCTTGGGTCCGCCGGGGTTTGCGACTTCCACGGTAATCGACTTCTGTACAGACTTGATTACGTCTTCCTCTGACTTTTTACGGGTGGGGTCCGGGTACAGATGTTGATGCTCCACCAGCATTTTCACCCGCGTGGGTGAGAGGACCTGTTCCTGCAATGTCGTTAACCGGTCGGCGATATTGGCCGCAACGGTCATCGGGACGATCTTGTCGGGTACCTGTTGAGGGTCAACGAGGATAGTCGTCTGCGCCCTGTAGATGTCCGGGAGACGGTAAGCGATCACCGCCACAGCGATGGAAAGGCCAATCGTTGTCGCTATGACCCACATTCTCCGACGCAGCAATAGCTCCCAATAGGTCCTCAGAGTCGCATTAGCGAAGAGATTCTGATCGGTGGAATTAAGAAGCGCCATTTTGCTGAGCCCTCATTCCGTTTCTGTCGCCGCCAACAAATTGCATAAGGAAGGTGCACCTGGCTTGCCAAACCTGGTCGGCTTGCCCTCGGTAAGGCTTAGGGGTATAGTCTTTATTTTCAATATGTTACGAAGCCAGATGACAACTTTTCTTTCTCCAATTCCCGCCCTGGCCTGAGCAAAGGAAATCAATTCCTCACATTTGCCATGCGCTTCCCTTCATCTGGCGTCTCTGCCGTGAGGGAGCCCTCGGGGGCCCCGACAAACCTGCTTCCGAAACGTAGGCGAAACGTAGTAGAGAGCCCGTTATTTCTTGCCTATCTTTTGTCCATTCAATAAGTTACAAGGGAACAACCGAAAGACTGGACACAGTACGTATAGCGCGGGGTCAGAACTCAACACGTCAATAGGCGTTATCCCATCTCTATCGCTTACCATATCGAATCGGGATCCACCGCAGCCCAAAGGAAAGCGTGCTATGCGTGCCGTTGACGAGATCCAGCGTCTGTGCGTGCGTAAAGCGGTAGGTATAGTTCGCAGACAAAACGAAATTGAAGGGAAGCTTGCAGTCGACACCGGACTGACCATATTTGCCCTGCGTGTGGGGCGGGGGCCCCACTTCGTGATAATATCCGGCGCCATTCTTCCAGACGAGTGAGCGGAATAACGGTATGCCGTACGTCACGTCCACGCGCTCGTCGAGACGGTTGCCCAGATAGTTCACCGCCTGGCTTTCTCGAGCGTAGGACACCGCCAAGGCAGTGTTGGAAAAACTCTTCACCACTGAGAAGCCGCCGGTGTACAACCAAGAGCGGTCCACAGCACCGTAGTAAAAAGCCACTTCCGCCCCGAACTCTCCTTCAATCCACAGGGTTTTGGCGAGCTGTTGCGAATAAAATCCGCCGATTCCGGTAAAGTAATTGTCCGATGCAAGGGGCCGAATGGTGTGACCCGCTTCAAAGTTGTAGATCAGTCCAACGTTGCTGTGGGGCGTGAGGGCGTAGGTGAGCGACGCCCTTTCACGAATATCTGTTCCAGTGCCGTTGTAGTTGAGCGTCTTGTCGTTGTGATCGAGGTAGCGAAACATCGGCTGCGTGGTGAACGTCCACCGCGGAGTGATCTTGTAGTTCAACACCGCCGAGATATTCTCTTCCATGTACGTGCCATTGTTCTCGAGGAAATCTCCGGGCAGGATTCCAGTCACCCCACGATAAACTTCAAGCACTTGGTCCGGAAAGACCTGGCGAAATTGATTCTGCACAAATTGGTTTCGCACCGCCAGCGTGAGCCTTGGCGACACTTCAAAAGTCGTTCCGAAATCGAGGTTGTTGTTGGCCGCACCGGAGGTGGTCGACTGCCCATTCACAAATGTAACTTGAGGGGCGTATTGCAGATTGATGTTGATCCTGTGGAAGTCCTTGTTGAACGCAACTATTGTGCGGAAGAGCCCAAGGTCTAATCTTGCTGAGGGCGCTGAGTCAAGGGGGGTGAACTGATCGGTTACATGTAAATACTCGGCGCCGTCGATCGAGAAGGGCCCCAGGCGGAAGGGTGAAACCAATCCGGCATACGGGGCGGCTTTCCCCATGACCCGCCGCTCCGTGTCGATCGGCATGCCCGCGCCTGGCGCCTGTGGCGTGGCTCCCGCGTTCTGCTCATCGTCGGGAGCGGTGCCTGGAGGCCACGGTGTAGAGGCCCCCGCGGGCTTTGGATGTTCATTCTGGGCAGAAGTAGACGGATCCTGGCACCAGACGCCCCCTGGCGCGGCCAAAAGTAGAATAGCCAAGATTCCCTGGGAGGAGGACCTAATCGAAAGACTCATCATGATTCACCCCTCGTAAATCGCAAGATCGCAGCTCCCCATGCCGGTCAAGGTACAACAACCATATCGCCAGGTTGCAGAACTGGATCAGCACCCTTTCCGGAAAGCGCCTTTTTGTAATTGAACGGGATTCTCGACTCTTTCCCGCTCTCCTTACGGAGGATATAGATCGAACGGCTCTTGGCGAACGGACCAAGACCTCCTGCCCCTGCAATCAGCTCCAGAACGGTAGTCCTCCCGCTAAGCGGATAGACTCCTTGTTTGGCTACATTCCCGACCAAAAATACTTTTCGGCTGTGCACCGCTTTGACGATGATCGTGACTTGCGGATCGTTGACCAGGGACTTGAGCTTTTCCGTCAGAAGCGCCTGTAGCTCTACCGTCGTAAATCCTGCCACTTCTACATCGTTTACCAACGGCAGACTGATCCTCCCGTCGGGCCGGACAACAACGTCCTTCGAGAGCTCCGCTTCGTGCCAAACCGAAATCGTCAGCTCATCTTCCGGGCCGACACGGTAGTCGCTGGGAACCGACACTGCTGGTGCACCGTCGGACTTCGGACTGCCCGCGTCGCTCGTGCCAGCTCCCGAATTGCTACTTCCCTTCGCCTGGGGCGCGGGTTTCGCTGCTTGCGCGACCAGACGTGGTGCCTCGCAGAAAGCCAGTGTAATTGCGGCCAAAGTCAACAGCCAAACCTGCAATCGTCGCTTACTACCCCCAACCATAAGCCTCCTCAAAAGCGCCACTGATAGGGTCCGGTAAGGGATGTACAGCAATGCTCGTTCCATCGCCTTTCACGTTAACTATCTCAAAAGAATAGAGTTCGCTTTAATCCCACGCCCGCGCGGTTGAACGCCGGAAAGCATGTGCCGTAAGTAAGAAATCCTGTTCACAAAGCTTGAAAAGGGTGCTTTTCACCACAATCGCGGCCCTGCTATCGTCATTTGCCATCGCTCGGATCTGCTGTTTTCGAAACGTTTGAACCCCTCTCCAAGCGCCTGATCATTGCGAATCCGAGGAGAAGGAGACGATACACAATCAACCACACGGCCAAGAGGAACCAATCCTTCAATGACACAACCTTCTCTGGCCTCAGGAATCCAGGCCCTTTTCCGCCGTTCACCCTGCCCTCTATTTGGCACCGCGCCCGGACAGCATGACTTTCGCAGTCTCAAAAATGACGGCGAGGTCGAGCATCAGGGAAAGATGTTTGATATAGAAGAGATCGTGCTCAAGCTTTGTTTTGGTCTCCTCCACACTGGCTCCGTACTGATACTTAACCTGAGCCCACCCCGTAATCCCCGGGCGCACGGAATGACGCAGAGAGTAAAAAGGTATTTGTTCTTCCAGCATGCCAACGAATTCTGGACGTTCCGGTCGCGGACCGACGATACTCATTTCGCCGCCCAGAACATTGATCACCTGTGGCAATTCGTCGATACGAAATTTCCGGATCCATCTTCCAACACGGGTCACGCGGTAATCCGCGTCCGCGGCCCACTGCGGCCCGGATTTTTCTGCGTTGTTGTACATGGACCGGAATTTCAGCATTTCGAATGAGTGGCCGAACAAGCCGGTCCGTTCCTGCCGATACAGAATCGGGGTTCCCGACTCGAGATAAATTGCGATTGCGGTCAAGACAAAGAGCGGAAGGCACGCGATAAGTGCGAACAAGGACACGACCACATCAACCACGCGCTTCGCCCAAATGAGCATGTGCGATTTTCTAAATCCATCCGACAAAATCAGCCAGCTCGGTGACAGCCGTTCGAGGATGATTCGTCCAGTCATCCGCTCGAAGAAACTGTGCGCGTCCTCAACTTTGACCCCGGCGAATTTTAAGCGCAAGAGTTGCCGGACAGGCATGCACCCGCGGCGCTCCAGGAGAGAGATGACAACACGGTCAATTTGTTCCTTTCCGGCAATGGACTCAACATCGCCCACGGCGCCGATAATCCCAGGATTTACTAGCGACTTCCCGATATCCTCTCCTCGCTCATCCAAAAAGCCGACCACCTTAACCTGTAATTCCGGGCGCGCAAGTAAGTTTCGGGCAAGTGAAATCCCGGTGGAGCCAGTACCCATGATGAGCATGCGCTCGGTCGAACCGAGCGTGTGTGGATCCTGGGCCATCAACAACCGCCAACCCAGGGTCAGAGCTACGATAAGCGGCGCAGCCAACGCGGCTATGCCTCGTCCAAATCCGAGGTCAGGTTCGATGAAGTAGGAAACTGCGAGTGCGAGGCAAGCCACCCCAAAGGCCTGCAGCAGTCGCACCAGGATCTCGCTGCGAGTGGTCATGGACCGAAAGTCGTAAAGATCATTGAAGTACAGGGAGATTTCACAAATGACGATGACCAGCAAGAAGCGAAATAGGGCTCTCCAAGTCAAGAGGTAGATGAGCACGGAACCGTATTGTCCAATGGAGAAGCGGAGCACAGTAGCGAGGAGAAGTCCCACCGCAATCACAAAGCAGTCGATTGCTACCAGCAACAGAAGCGGAGTCGGAACCTTCTGACCACCAATCTTCAGCATTTATGGTGTGTCTAACTTCCCTTTCTGGGCGTAATCCAAGCTGTTATGCCTCGATCCGCAGAGGATGAACCATGGCGTACCTAAGGCCGACCTGCCCCTAAAGGGGCGGCTTCACTGGGGCTGCATAGACTGTCCCGATCACCCCTTTCGGACGGAAGCACTTACCTAGCCACTGACCGGCAGAGCGGCCCTGGGCACGAGGTCGTAAGTAAGCCTATTATTTTCATAGAATTAAGACTACTAGGAGCCTCATATGAAATGCCGTCGCGCGGAGCGACATATATCGCAGCGCTGCTAACATCATGAATCCATGATAGTTAGCATTGTGCAATTCCCTGAAGGTGGCCACGGAATCCGGTTTCACCCTCAGGAAAGAAAGAAAAGTTTTTCCCTCTTTTGGCAGGGCGACGAACCTTGACTCTTCGTCGGCGCGCGAAATGCGACCGGCAAGCATGTGCCAAGCTCCTCGGTAGTCAGAATAAGTCCTTTGTTCTTCATAGGATCAGTATGGCGGAGAAGCGAACATCTGGCAGCCGAGTTGCAACACTCGTCTAGCGCCCTAGTTTGTTTGACTCGTTCCCGGCGCCCTTCGGCCAAGGAGCGGGCTCGATCCTTGATGAGCTCACTACGATTTTCATGCGAATCTTTGTCCGCCGCGCTGACTTAGAGTCTGACTGCGAAGCTTTGATCAAGCTGTTCGGTCAATACTTGACCCCTCAGTTCGACTCAAGTCGGTTTGAATGGCTGTACCGGGAGTGCCCGCATGGAATGGCGAAAGCCTGGGTTGCCTGCGATGAAACTACGGGAGCAATTGTCGGCGCCGGGGCTGCATTCCCACGTAAGTTCTATGTTGACGGAGAGGAGAAGGTCGGCTTGGTCTTGGGCGATTTTTGCATGCATGAGAGATTTCGCAGCCTTGGACCTTCCCTTCAGCTTCAGCGCGCCTGCACGATGGCAGCTAACGAGCCGCCTTACGTGTTCTTCTGCGACTTCCCCAACCATAGTATGATGGCCGTCTACAAACGAATGGGATTTCTCCAATCCCAGTCACTGATCCGTTGGGCAAGACCTGTGTGCTTGAAGTCCAGGATCGAGTCGCTAACCGGTTCGAGGCTCCTTGCACGCGGGCTCGGTCCTGTCGCCAATAAGCTGCTATCACTACGCGGATGGAAAGGCGGATCAGGTTGTGAAGTAAAGCAGCACAGCCAAT
>Ga0137362_10000406_pt1 | contig 21948 bp, 20 predicted proteins | sample MadtaG_2_FD_104801 | JGI IMG/M metagenome (GOLD analysis project Ga0137362, IMG submission 104801) | Vadose zone soil microbial communities from Angelo Coast Range Reserve, California, USA - Mad1_100_16 metaG | ecosystem: Environmental > Terrestrial > Soil > Vadose zone | place: USA: California... | reverse complement strand
TTATCGCGTTTCCCGCACGATGGGTGGTTCGACCAGCGCCGAGAACTGCTCCTTACTTCATCCCGAGTGCCATGACAGGGTTCATCGCCTCCATCTTTCTGTATCCAAACCGCGTCTCCCTTAAAGAGGCGTTCGAAGTGCTTGAGCCGGATGACGGGAAACTGTCACGTCCGGTTCTTAGAGGGCCGGGCCTCAGCGATGGGGTCCGGCTACTCGATCTGATTGGGACTTCAATGCCGGATTCATCGATTGACTCGATACAAGACGGCTGATGGGCCGTAAGGCGAGACCCATCCCGTTGGACGCGATGTAGCGTCACTTTACCGTGGCGGCGACCGCGAGAATCTGCTTGTCGATGGAGGCGCGCAGATCCTTTGGCAGCAGGTCCGCCTGTTCGAGGGCCTTCCACGCGGCGGCGGCGCGCTCCGCCGTCTCGACCGCGATCTTCCACAGCGGGCTTGCGGGAATCCGGGCCGTGTCGGCAAAGCGCCGCATCTGGCTTGGCGTGATTTCGGACAAGCTGCGGCTGCCGCCGAAACTCAGGGCTAGCGTGTCATTGCGAATATACGGAAGCGTTGCCACAAAATCGTATCCCGGCGACAGGACCGGCTTGCGCCGGTCGGGATAGAGGAGCGACCAGTTCTTGAGATGCATATCGGCGTTGCCGATGATAACTGAGAACACAAGGCGGCGGACAAATTCCACGATGGCATCCTCACCCGCCTCCGCCCATAGGACGGACGCGATGTTGGCATAGCTGCGAAAGTGGTACTTGTCATTTGGAAATTGGCCAAATACTTGCGCGAAATCCTCCATGTGAACGGGATCGCCTCCGGGGACGCGGTCGAAGCGCTGCACGGCGAGAGCCTTGCTTCCCGGCGCGCGCGCCTCTTCGGGGAGTCCCTTGATCTCCGACACTTCGACGAGGCGGTTATCCGGCACCACGATGCCCGCGCGGCGCGCGAGTTCCAGCATCGCGAATTCATTCTCGGGGACGGCGGCGAAGCGGGCGGAGGGAAGCTTGACGATCCATGACCCGCCGATGCCGCCGGCGGGAACGGTCAGGCCGCCGGATGCTTCCATGACGGCGGAAAACTTCAACTGCACGCCGGCGAGAGAAAACCGCAGCACGGCTTCGCGCGGGCGATCATCATCATGGCCGTCATCAGTATCATGATGATGGGCATCATCCTCCGTGGCATCGCCCTCAATCGGCGCGATGACAAGCGCTCCAGGGAGATCGGCTCCGAGGACCGCGAGGAGGAAGAATTCGCGCTCGGGATTCACGTCGGCAAGCTTTGCGAGATACTCGCGCAGGTGCCCTTCGGGAAGCAGGTTCGAAAAGAACGGCGGCACGCGGCGCGGCACCGGGCGCAGGGCCGTAACGAGCCCGCCGGTGCGGCCCTTGAACGAGAGGCTTAGAGTCGGACGCTGCGGGTCGTCGATGTAGTCCTGCTCGAAGGCAAAAATCTGCCGGTCGCCCGCAAGGCGGTTGATGACGCCGATCTGCTTCCCATGCAGGCGCACCGAAAGCGCGTTGAGCTTCTTGGAATCAAACTTCATCCCGCGGCTCCTGCGTGCTGTCCTCGTCGCCGTCGGCGTAGAGGGAGCGTTCCTCGCCTTCGCCCTTCTGGTCGGGCTGCAGATGATCGCGTATGAGCGACTGCACAACGGGGACGAGGGTGCGGGGGACCATGAGAAGATCGCGGTCGAGAATGCGGACCAGCTCAAGAAGGGTGTCGTAGCGCGGCACGATCTTGCCGGACTCGATGCCGGAGATGTGCGTCTGGGTCAGCCCGAGGCGGCTGGCCAGGTCCCTCTGGGTCCAGCCGCGCTTTTCCCGCGCCTCCTTCAAGGTCCGGCGCAAGTCCTCGGGAAGGCCTTCTAGGCGCAGCGACCTGATATGTTTTGCTATATTCGTCTTCATCGTTGATATAATATAGCATATCAAACACAAACAGTAAAGATATATTTAACTATATCGCAGCAATAGCTTGATATATTTTAGCATTTCAAGCAGCAGAATAGGATGGAAAATGCCAATTAGAGCCGCATGCCAATTCCCTGGGCGATGGATGAAGCTTGATTGATTTCCAGAGCGGATGTCTTCGACACCTCGGCTCCTAATTGGGGCCCGAGTTTTGCTAAGTCGTCCGTGAAGAGCGTGGCCTCATGGCTAGCGCGAGAGATGGAGACGTACCCGAAACGGCAGTTGAGCAGGTCCGGGTGGACGCTGGTATCGGCGTGGACAAGAACGCGTTCGGCGGTGAGGCCCTGGGAGCTGTGACTGGTAACGGCGTAGCCGTGGTCGAGATGGCGATGCTCGTTGGGGTTGAATTCGATCTGGCGGTTGTTGTCGAGGCGGACGGACAGGCGACCATCGGGGTGGATCGCCTCGATCGCGGCCATGTCGCGATTTGCAACGCCGAGTGATTTGTCGGGTGCGGTGAACTGGATGCGGTCGCCTACCGATAACTCGCGTTCCATTTCCCCGTAGACGCTGACGCCTGTGAGACAGCGGGGATCGTAGGTGGCAAGTTCGTGGTTCGCTTTCTCGACCGTGAGCAGGTTTGCGGCTGGGTCGATAGCGACGACCGATGCATAGGCGGCAGCCTCGATTCCAATGGTTTTGCTGCCCCGAGTGTAGCGAACAACGTCGTTGATCTCGTACTGGCTTGCCCATGATCGCTCGGCTCCCGTCATGTCCTGACGCTGAACCAGGACACGAAAAGTATGATCTTGCGGCGCAAGGCTTCCATTGGCCTTCAACTCCTGGCGAACAGCGAGGTTCAGCTCGCGGCGGGAAGCATTGTCCGGTGAGACGATGAGCGGGTTATCGGGCGATTCGACGTAACTCTTTGCGATGGCGCGGATGCGCTCTTCTGCGTTGGGAATTTCCTTCACACTGCCCTGCTGCTGGAGTGCGTCGAGCGCAGCGGAGACTTGGCTCGTCGCCAGCAGTTCGACGACAGATTTCAGAGCGGGATCCTTTTGGCGCACGATCTCATCGAGTCTGGCGGTACGCATTCCGGCTTCCTGCAGTTGCTCGAAGGGACGGCCCGCTTCGACGCCCTGATGCTGTCGGGTATCGCCGATCAGAAGCACACGGTCATTGGGACCAAGCCGGGAAAGAAACTCGCGCATCTGATTGGTGCTGGCGAGGCTCGATTCATCGACAAGGTAGAAGTGCTTTTGCTCTCGTAGGTCGGGATTCGCGGTGCGGACGAGGAAGCCTTGTAGGGTTCCGGCCTCGATGCCTGCCTCATTAAGTTGGCGCGCGGCGCGGGAGGTCGGCGCAAAACCCTCGACCTGATAACCCTGCCCTTCAGCAGCGCCACGGATGGCCGCGAGCGTCGTTGTTTTGCCCGAGCCCGCGAACCCTTGGATTCCTTGGATGTGGTCCGACGAACTGAGGACATCCTCGACTACGCTTCTTTGTGTCCGGTTGAGATGTTGGTGATGATCGGCAACGGCGATGGCCTGCGAACGCGAAAGAACCGGCTCGACGTGGTTTTGTCCCTCACGCATCCGCCGCAGAATCTCATGTTCTGCTTCGATGGTTTTCGCGGTGGTGAACTGGCGGCCCGGAATGCCCTGAGACCGCTCGACTATTTGAAATTCTCCGGAAGCCACGCGGGCGTCAAGATTAGTGCGCACTTGGGCATGGGTGATCTCGCCCATGCCCCGGCGAAGGCCATCGCGGATGAGCGTACGTTCGTCCACAACCGCCTCGCGCTCGAAGTTCTTGTCGCGGGAAAAGGTGACAGACTCTCGAACACGCTCAAACGAGTTAACGGGTTTCTCCTGGTGTTGACACCGTTCATGTGCGGCCCGAACAACGGCCTCGGCTTGGTGCCCAAAGTCTGCCGCCAGCTTCCGGTGAGCGGCCATGACCTCTCTGGGCGAATGAATCTCTTTGCGGTCGCGAGTCGCGTGCGCGGCGATCTCGGCAGCCTCCTTTCCCGAGCAGCGTGTGCGTTCGAGGTACTCGCGAATCTGTTGGCTGCGCGGACTGGAGGCGTCGAGGTATTGCTGCGTGTAGCCCTTAATTTCGGGGGCGCCGCTCCGCCCTGTCGTGATCTCATAACCGAGTTGGCGCACCCGATAAGTTAGCTCGGATTGATAGATCGCCGTGGCAAATTGCTGCGACTGAAAGAGCCCTCGTTCCTGGAGGGCACGGGTTTCTCCATCGGCCCGCTCGGTCATGTTGAAGATAACAACGTGTGTATGAAGCTGTGGCGCGACATAGCCATCGACCGGGCGGGCTGTATCGTGCTCAAACTTGGCGGCGATAAATTTCCCAGTGGTCTCGGCCGGATGATTGCCGCCGATGCGGGCTTGCGTATAGTGTTCCAGTTGGTCGAGGGCAACGCGAACGCTCTCTCGGTGCGCTTCGCGGACACGCTCATCTCCGCCGACAAGGGCAGTGAGCGAGACGGACTTGGGGGCGGAAAAGGTCGCATCCCACCCGGCCCGATGCTCCATCGTCTTGATCCTCTTGCCGTCGGCATCTTGATATTCATAGGACGCTCGTCGGCGCACAAGTTGCTCCCCGGTTTGTGGATGCTGGCCCTGGCTGAGTTTCGCGAAGTCTTCGGCAGTGACAGTTTCGGCAAGGCCGAATTGCTCGGCGAGGCGGCCTTGCCACTCCCCTGCTGTGACTCCGCGCTGAGACCAATAGTTCTGCTCCTTCGCGGTGAATTCCTTCTGATGGTAGATCTGCGCCTGGCCCGCAGAGAGTGGCTTTGAAATGGTCAGCATGGCAGTTACTACCCCCGAAGATTGAGGCTTTGTTGGGCGTTCACGTTCATCTCAAGGCCCGTCTCCTGCTGCGGGATCTCCGTCGCTGTTCGTGGAGATTTTCGCTGCGGCGGTGTGGAGACATTGGGCTCTTGTTTTAGTTCAGCTGGGCGCACTTGGGGCTTAGCTGCTCCTATGTTCTTGGGATCGTAGGGGAGCTTGTCCTCGGGTGTATCGCGGAGATCAAAGTCACTGGCGACAATCGGCATATCGAACCGAGGGAATGAGAAGCGTGTCACATAGTTCTCGAACTTCATATAGGCGTGGAGGTCCGCGAGCCCGGAGATTTCCGACTCCATCACCAGCGGTTCAATCTGCCGGTCCAGCGTGAAGTTTCGCCCAGCGCGGGAGCCATCGAAGTGGGTCTCGCGTAGTCTTTCGATCTCGACCTTCCCAATGAACTTGCTGACCCACTCGCTAGCGGCCGGCTCCTTTGTCTTCAGCCAAATGCTGGTTGCCGGTTGGGACAGCATGACCTCAGCCAAGTGGCCGTAGAGGACTTCCAGTTGGGCCTTACCCTGGAAACCCAGGATCACCGGATTATTGCTCTTCCGATTTTCAGTAATGGCGGTATGCAACTGGGGGAGCTTCTGCAAACTTGCCAACTCGTCGATCACGAACCATACCCGCTTCTGTCCCTCCTTTGGCTCATTTAGCAAACGCAACACGAGCAGGTCGATCCATAGACTGTGAAGTGGCTTAAGCGCCTCACGTTCTGTTGGGAGTGAAGTGATGAATATCCAACCTTGCCGCGTTTCGGCCCACTCCCTGGCCGACCACTCGCCATTCCCCTCGCCCTTTTTCGGGAGCAGACGAAGGCTGTCGGCCACCAGCCCAAGCGAGCCAAGAACACCTGAACGCTGTTCGTGCGCCGTTGGGTTGATCAGATGAGCATGCTCCGTCCCTTTCAGCCTTCGGTCGATCTCCTGCGGGTCTGACATCCACTTCACCAACTCCTCCGGTGTGGGGCCATAGGCCATCAGGAAGGCGAAGATCTTCTGCGGGGACTCGATGAAGAACTCACCCCTCCTGTCCTGAGGCGGCTGGAACAGGGAGACCGCCAGAGCCTTCGCCTCGGAGCGGCGGCGCAGTTCTTCCGACGGTCCCCAATACGGGCAACGCTTATCGAGCGGATTCAGGATCACATCGCCTCTCTTCGGGTCGTAGAAGCGCCGGACGAAGTCCCGTGCTGGGTCGTAGACGATCGCAGAATCACCACGATGTTTTATCTGGCGAAGGATCTGGAGCAGGATCACGGTCTTGCCCCCGCCGGTATCGGCGATGATCTGCATGTGCTGAGCCTCGGCTCGTTTTGGTATGCGGATCATCGCTTTCATCCTATCGGTCTTGATCCCTATGCCATCTCCTTCGACCCTGAGGGTGAATTCCTTCGGCGTTAGCATCTCGGGGCCTCTCAGTCGTCGTCCGTACCTGAGTTGTTTCCGTCGTCGTACGTCCTTGGCGATAGAAAACGGGAGTTGGATGATCAGTGATGCGAGACCAAAAAGCAGGGGAAGCTCGTAGAGCTCGAAAAGAGTATCGCCGCTGTAGACCGCAGTTTTGAGGTACGCACTCAAGCGCGCATCGATATAGCTCTGCTCCGGTCCGAGGTAAAGGAGAATATAGCCGCGTTGCAAGGCGGGCCGCGAGAGTGCAAGCGGGATGGGTTTGCTGCCCGGCTCCGGCGTCTTGCCGTCTGTCAGGTCGGCGTTCGTCGCCAGACGAGGTGGAATTCCGCGAGCACCCACCATGAGCATCCGGTAGCTATCTTGGCGGCCCGCTCCGATTGCTCCGGCGATGCTCGACCGTATATAGATCGGCGTGTAGAAACGCTGTAGCGAGTTGTTGCCAAAGCTGAACCGACAATAGAGAAATAGTCCCGTAAGAACGCACGCCATGAACACCGCGCCATACGTGTAAATCGGGCTGTGCGGTGGCCAGATCATTGTTTCCTTCCGCCCCCACTTTGTCGTTGCCATGCCTATTTCCTTTCGCCGGGAGTAGCCACCTTGGCGGCTAGCTGGTGCTTCGCATCGCTGATTTCATCGAGCAGTTTGTCGAACGCCTCCGGCGTGAGTCTCTGGCCTGCGGCCAGGGGCCGCAGTACGTTTACGAGGAGCAAGCGAACCCCGAGAATCTCGGCCAGCGATGGATCGCTGGCCGAGCCTTTGCGCAGCTCCCGCAGGATCACATCGCGAACCCATTCGCCTAACGCGCATCCGTCTGCTGCAGCCGCGGCCTCAACTGCTCCAAATTCGGTCGGCGTCAACTTAGTATTGAGTGACTGATTGCGGCCCTCGCGGCCTCGCACCGCACCTTTTTTCCTGGGTGTTTCGGAGTGATTAGGTAGCATAAGGGCTCTCATTTCTCCGTAAGAGAAGGGAAACCAATGGGCTGCCGCGTCTCAGTAAGTTCTTTGTTGTCATCGGAAACGCATCGGGTTCCGAAGGAACCTAAACAGCTCCCTTCCAGGGATGGAGTGTCAAAATTCTTCCGGTGCGAAGCACCGTTTTGGCATCACCACGAAAACTGACGGGAGGATCACGCCTTCACCGCACGCACAGAAGGCGAGGACTCCACCGCGGCAACAAGCTTTTTTGCAGGCTCACCTGCCGTACCATTGCTTGGTCCTTTACGTACACGCAAAGCAGAAGCAACTTGCTTGGCCTGCGGCGTCTTCAGAAAGTCCTGGAAGTCACGGTCTTTCGAGAAAACATAATTGAGCGCCTTATCCACAACATCGTCTGCGGATGCGCGGATGAAGGCGGCGTACTGATCGACCTGCGTGGCGGTCGTCTCATCCAGCCGAATAGAAGCACAAATGTGGCGGCTCTGGTTGATCTCAAGCAGTGGCATGTGGGTTCTCCTTTGTAGGTAGTGGAATCAAGGAATCTTTCAGCGCAGAATTGGTTAGCAAGTCAGCAGCAATAGGCGCCGCACTCCCCTGCCGATGCTGTGGCATGTTGTACCTCGAAGACGGGCTCAATAAGGAAGCGTTTCGCGTCGCGGTCATAGCCGCGAAGCGCAAGCACCTCGCGGACAACGCGGCGGCCTGGCTGACGTTCAACATGGACGACATAATCGACAGCTTCTGCGATCTCGGCTTCGGTATCGGAGAAGGTGCTTTGCGCGTGACTGCGCATAACGAGATTGGCGAAACGGTGAAGGGCTTTCTCCGCCGAGTTGGCGTGGATCGTAGCCATTGAACCCGCATGGCCCGTGTTGAAGGAGTCGAGCAGCGTTCGTGCCTCGATTCCGCGGACTTCCCCGAGAATGATGCGGTCCGGTCGCCAGCGGAGAGCGGACTTTAGAAGGTCGTCAAAAGTGATCTTGGCCTTGAACGTATCGGTCTGGCATTCCGTCGGCAGAATGTTCGGCTTCTGGATCTGAAGTTCGGAGGTGTCCTCGATGACAACGAGGCGATCCTGTTCGGGAATAAAGTCGGCCAGTATCCGCAATAGCGTGGTCTTCCCACTCCCCGTCATACCAAGAATTAGGGTATGTGCAACGTCGCGGGTGTGCAGGTTGAGAAAGTAGGGGGTGCTGTTGTCGGTTTCGACGACTGCCAGGCACTCCGTGCCGAGGTGCGCGTTCGTCTTCTCGCCGGGAAGGATCGTAAAGAGAAAAGAAAGGTCGGCGTAGTTCGTGTTCAGCAGGTACAGCTTGCGAAGGTTCAGCGCATAGTTGCCGGGCACGGTGGCGAAGTATGCGTTCAGCTGGTTGTAGGTTTCCGCAAACAGATTGCCGTCCGCGTTGGTAAAGACGCCAGTGAACTCAGCCACGAGCTGATCGAGTTCGGTTCGTGACCGGCCATACAGCACAATCGTGAGCGAGAAATCGCCAAGCGAGTGACCGTCACCCAGGGCGCGAAGGCAATCGCCAAGATTTTCAATGTCGGCCTGCTTGGACTCGTCCACCAGCACATCGCGTGGGTTCGTCTTGGTAGCGTCGTTGCCCATCTGCGAGACGAATCCTGTCTTTGACATATTGAAGTGGCGGCGGCGCTTGTTAACCTCTTTGCGGGCCTTGTCCGCGGGGAGCGGCGTCCACTCAGTGACCACATAGAAGTTGGCGGGGATCTTCAACAGCGCGTCCAGCACCAGAGGTCGTGTCTCTGTGATGGCTTCTTTCATTGTCAGCACGCGGACGATGTGATCGCCTACCCGCAGATGATCGCGCTCCGCTTCGATGTCGGAATTGACTACCTGATAGTCGACGAACTGTGTGGATTGCGGCCTCCCGGCAACACGCCAATCGTCATAATTCAGCAAGCGGCGGAAGAACCTGAACTGGCCTTGGCGATTCAAGACCTCGATCTGCATGAAGTCTGCGAGCTGCCGAGCGAATGCCCGCACGTGCTGGTCGAGCCGTTGAAGATCGCGCTCGATATGCGTCCGCAACAACTTCTTCGCGCTGTCGTTGGTGAACTGCGATTTGAGTTCAGCAATCGCGCCCTCCGGATCGCGTAGCAGGCGAGCTAGCGCCGTGCCGACGCCGGTCTTCGACCGGGCGCCTTCGAGCAGGATGCAGTAGAAAATCTCAACCTGATAGAGATGGTCCCGCTTCGCTTCAAAGAACTTCCGTCGCTGGTCAATAGCCGCTTCGACAATGGGGTCATCATACGTTGCGAACGGTATGTCGGGGCGGTTGGATTTGAAGAGGTATTGGTAAACATGGAAGCCTGGACCAAACGCTTTGAGGGCCGCCTCCAACCGCTTCACTGCATACTCCTGTTCCGAGCGGTCAAGACTTTCATAGTCCACACCGGGAACACTGAGCACCATGCCTAGATCGCCGCTTTTGGTAAGGAAGGCCGTCTCATTCCAGAAGCCGTAGAGGTTGATGTGGTCGTTCAGCGCCGCGCTCTCTTTCCACGGCTTGATGACCTTGTCTAGACGGAGCATCACGCTACCTCCACGCGGGGAACTTGCTGCTTCGCTGCGTCATAGCGCAGCTTGTAGCGTTCAGACTTTGCCAGGATGCGGAGGAACGCAGGATCGCTGTTCGTTACCCAATGGCCGAAGGCGAAGCCTCCTATGAAGACGGCGATACCGGCGAGGATGGAATTGAAGAGGTTGAAGGCTCCCACCGCTCCGACGCAGACGAAGTAGAAGAGTGTGCGTTCCACGCCCAAGTAGGTGAGAGGCTTGTGCAGGCTCTTGAAGACTCGATTTGTGCGGCGTTTCTGCTGTGCTTTGTCGGGCATATTGTTCTCGTTTCAGCGTGGCACGCAACGGGATCGCGGGCAGAGCGACAAACAGCCGCTACACACCCCAGAGCCAACTCAGGACATTCACCGCAAGTACCGCAATGCCCGTTCCGGCAGCAACGCCGGCCAGCGCCTTTTTTGCGCCGGGTTCGCCGTGCGCGAAGCCGTACCCGCCGATGACAATTGCAACCAGACTTGCGACCTTCGCGATAGTGCCGGTGAAAAGGCTTTGGATTGCGTTAAAGCCGGTGTCGAACGGTGAACCCTGTGCCATTGCAACCATAGGTACGAGGAAAAGCAGCGCAAGAATGACGGCGGTTGGACGGACGCATTTCGACCGAAGAAGCGGCTGGGATGTAACGGGTGAAATAAATCTGGGACCAATGTGGCATATGCACCTCCGGCAGGGGCTTAAAGCGGCTGCTTTTAGCGCAAACCTAACCGCACTGAATCACGCTGTCCAATAACTTTTCGGATGGAGTTCATTCCTGGAGGTTATGAGTCCGAGAGGCAGCGTGATTTGACCCGGAACTTGTTGTCGATGTCGGCATAAGAAAAGCCCTATCGAGCTTGCAACAAGGGACATATCCATCCGTCGCTTGTACAACCTTCGATTACGCACATGCTCCGGGCGAGATATGGCGATTGTCCTGAATAGCACCGCGAGATGGCGAGTCCTATCGCTGCCTCAACGAATCTCAGCCCGTTCTTGGCGAATGACTGTCCTTCTGTAAACCCCGCTTGTTCAATAAGTTCTCCATTCGCGAAGTGGCTTTGCCAACGAGAATGGCTGGGACGAATCGGGCTTACGCTGTCTTTAATAACCTGCAGGAATGAACTCCATCCGAAAAGTTATTGGACACAGCTGCACGAATGAATCAAATTGGTTAACATCGCCGGTCCCGTACGGTCTTGACCAACTGGGCCGGCATCTCGCATCGAGAATACCCGCCGCTAACGAGGATGCTATGTCAACCCAGCCACGTCCCACCACGCCGCTTATTTCAACACACATTGATTCACCGCATTCGGTGAGGGAGACACCCGTCGGTTCACGAGACGCTGCTCGTCTCCTGAGGATGCATCCCAAAACCGTCCTCCGCAAGGCTCGCGAGGGCACACTGCCAGCTCATCCAGTTGGGAGTGATCGGAAGCGATGGCACTTCTATCTCTCGGAACTGGACGATTGGCTTCGTTCTCAAGTCATCAAGGCCAGCCTGGTGCGGCAATAGAAGTCCGTTGCTGTTCGTCTTGTGACTCCTAAGAGCGGGGGAATCGCTGTGTTCTGAGTCGGGGTAGACTCCTGGGCACCGGGCGAGGTAAATTCGAGCTGCGACCGGTGCCAGAATTCAAGGAGGATCTGAATGCTGGCACGTTTCCGAAATGGCTGTCTCACGACAATTAGGAGAAAGGATGGAGTGGAAAGATGGCTCTTTCGCTGGTGCGAGCGTTGCAGTGACGGAACGTTGCGGGAGCGAAACAAGGTCATCGGAACAGTTGAAGAATATCCGACTAAAAGCAAGAAACTGCACGAGGCAGTGACCAGATTGCGAGTAAACATTAACACTGATGGGCCAACGGAGTTGACTTCGATCACCATGGCGAAGGCAGTGGATCATTACACCGTCCACGAACTCGCCGATTGTGGCGCGGAAGGCAAAGCCTACTCTACCCGCTCTAGGAAGACGCAGCTTCTGAACCGGTGGGTTGTTCCCCACTGGGGGAAGCTGGAATTGCGGGCCATCAAGACCGTCGCGGTTGAGCAATGGCTCAAGACGCTTGTCACAACAAAGTTCGGCAAGCCCAAACCTCTTGCCGGCGGAACGAGAGAGAAGATTCGCGATGCAATGAGCAGTATTTTCAGCCATGCGATCCGGTGGGAACTTACTGATCGGAACCCCATCACTGGTCCGACAAAGCGTTCAGGAGTGCGCGTCTCCGCAAAAAGAGAATGTACACCTGAGATTCTCGAAATCCAAGAGATGCAATCGCTTCTGGCAGCTCTTGGTATCCGGGAAAGGGCCATGCTCTTCCTCGACATGCCATCCGGGCTCCGCCGAGGAGAACTGGCTGGGCTGAAGTGGGAAGACTTCGATTTCAAGAAGCTCCATGTGAGTGTCACCCGATCACTGGTTGACCAGCACGTGGGCCCGGTAAAAACCGAAACCTCAAGAAAGCTGATGCCGATCGACGAGTTCGTGGCTCGTGAACTGTTGGCCTGGCACGCGGTGACACCCTACAAGAAGCCGTCCGACTATGTATGGGCCACCGATGCCAACCGTGCTGGAGCCAAGCGCGGGAAGCAGCCCGTCTGGCTAAGCACGGTGATGCGCGACTACATCCAGCCGATGGCCCGAAAGTTGGGCATCCAGAAGAAGATGTCGTGGCATACCTTTCGACACACATTTTCCTCGATTCTCAAGGGCAATGGTGAGGATGTGAAAGTAGTGCAGGAGTTGTTGAGACATTCAACGTCAAGGATGACGCTGGACACCTACACCCAAGCTCTCGGGCCCGACAAGCGGGCCGCGCAGAGCAAAGTTGTAGGTATGATCCGGCCGAAAGAGCGTGTATTTTCTGTGTATCGCGATGCAGATGGAGTTTCCGTGTAAAGTGTTGATAAGATTTGGCGTCCCCGACGGGATTTGAACCCGTGTTACCGCCGTGAAAGGGCGCTGACAGGCTGGATCACGTTGTAATTACAAGGCAGCGGTCGCTCTGCAATGCCCTGTAAGGAACGATTGAGAAGGCGAAGAAACGAGCTCAACTTGTACCGTTCTTGTACCGCGACGGTTTGAACTGAAAGCGCTCAGACGAGTCACCCGCAGTATTCGTTCCAGGTGGCGATTTTTCCTCCAACCAAATGCGCAAGGATAGCGTCATGGGTCGTCGCTCTTTTGCGGTCTCTCTTGCGAGTGACGGTCCAATCCCACTGGATAGCCAGCCTGGTTCCGTCCTCGGAGAGAAACATCTCGTTTACAGTGACCTTCAGATCAGTGAAACTCTTGAAATAGTCAAAGATCGCGCTCTGCATGTCCTTCTTGACCACGTGACCTCCGGGAGAAAACAACTCTCCGTTCGGTAGCCAATCGTCGGCAGCGATGGCAAAATCGCGCTTTTCCCACGCTTGCACTTGACGGTTCACGAGCGCGCGTACCTGCGCGCTGTCGTTCTTGGTGGGTTCCTCTGCCCGGCTCATTCGCTTCTTCTCCTTCCGTCAATCGTAACAACCCGACCTGGGACACGGGAATTTTGAGATCGCGGTAGGGATGATCTTAGTGCTCTCCGGCTTAAACTGGATTGCCTCGACGTGTAGGCGGCGTTAGTTGTTATCTTTGAGCCGTAGGCACTCCGGGAAGGCTATTGTCCGTGGGAATGTACTTCTGTGAATTCAATGTCCAGTCGTAGTCCAGGTATTTCACCGTGGGCCGCTTCTGGCGAATAAAGGTTGCGACGTCTTGACTAACGTGGCCCAGTACGAATTCAAGCACGTTGTCACCCGAGACAGCGGCCCGCGCGTAAGACAAGAATTGGCCGGTCGCAGTGGTTGCTCCATTGAAGTCTCCCGCATACCACTTAAGGATCGGCGATAGAACAATGGTGTTTTCATTACGTTCCAACCGCAAACCCCGGCCCGAGTCTCCGAAGAACTCCCTGGTCACCCGGTCGAGTTGGTGATCCAGTTCAGCTGCCGTAAAAGCAGAGGGCTGAAGCTTGGGACAACTCGCGGAAGCGCAGTTGACGGCAAAGTGAATTCTGGGGTCGTGCAGGTTTCGACCGCGTCTTTCGATTTCATCGAGAGTCAGCGATTCACCCGCGACGTAGTGTTTGTTCTTGTCAAAAAACCCGTTCACCTTTTTCACGCTTCCAGGTTTGCTTTCCATTAGTGGACCGATTACGGCTCTTCCCAGTCGAGGGCGTAGACATCTTGGGTCCCGGCGTTGCGGAGCATGATAGGCGAATCGTCGGGGGCGACCGCAAACCAATTTCCGTAATAGCCCACGGTGGCAAAATTCTTGAGGTCCACAACCCGTTCCGTCTTATGGTCACTGAGCCGAATCCTGATGATGGCACCCGTTCCACTGCCATCGTTTGCCTGAAGGTACTGCCCATCCTTTGACCATTCCAGCCAGCCCATGCTGCCCTGGGCAAGTTCCGTCCACTTCTGGGTCTGGAAATCAAATAGTAGAAGCCTCCTTGAGTCAACTGAGAGTGCGGGAATATACCGACCGTCCGGAGACCAACGGGGCGAGTACATCCCTTGTGAGCCGGGCAGCGTGGAGACTTGAAGGGTTGCCAAATCAAAGACCCGGATCGAGGAAGTAGCGTCCGCGGCAGGGCCAGCGAAGACGATCTTGCTTCCATCTGGCGACCAGTTCGGGTCTGTTTGAGGGTCAGGGTTGTCTGGCATCAGTGGCCGCGGGCTTCCCCCCTCCAGTGAAACCTCATAGATTTTAGAAGGCTTGTTGGTACCCGCGTCATGGAACAAGATGGTCTTGCCGTCACGGGACCAGCGAGGCATCAGGGCTTGCGAGGGCGCATACGTCAGTTGCAAACGCTCGCTACCGTCCATTTTGCTTCGCCATAAAGTGCCTTCCGGAAAAGAGACGTAGGCCACCCACCGGCCATCCTTCGAGAAGGAGACGTATTCAGCGGAGATGCCTCCGAGGTAGGACTCGAAGCGGCCGGACTTCAAGTCATAGCGCGTCAATTCGCCGCGGAAGGTGCGCCCCACCACGAACAGCTTCTTACCATCTGTACTTTGAACCGGCGGAGACAACGGCATCGGGCTGAAAGTCAACTGACTAGGTTTTGGTTCCGAGTGAAGAAAACCTGCCCTTCGCGGCAACGCCCAAATTTGGCCGCGCGTCAGGAAGACGAAGTACTTCCCATCGACAGTCCACGCGCCGTTGCCGTACGCGGGATCGGGCGGGTTGGTCAACCCTGGCATGAGGCGATGCAAACCCGTGCCGTCCAGCGAAACCTCCATGAAATAAGACGGGGCGGCCAGCGTCGCACCATACATGAATCGCAACTGGTTCCCGTCGGGTGACCAGACTGGGCCAAAGACAAAACCTGCGTCCCCAACCGTGATTACCTTTCTTGCATCGGTCCCGTCAGCCTTGGCCGTGAACAAGCTGTTACCGTTACTGTAGGCGATGAATTTACCGTCAGCCGACCATGCGCCGTCCTGCCCGGCGATGTCTCCCAACTTGCGTGGCGAACCGCCAATGACGGGCACGCTCCATAGCGGTCCCGAAGGGGGCACACCATGCCCGTCCATCACGAGAAGTTCGGATCCGTCCTGCGACAGGGACAAGGGCTGAGGCGAGTTCAAACTCAACGGAGGAACTTGCATTTTTCTGGGCTCGCCGCCTGAGGTGGACATCTCGGCCATACCTCGGTTATCACGGGATGCAACGTACAGGAAGAGCCTCGAACCTTCCGTTCCCACCAAGAACTTCGGTTGGCCGTCGTGCGTAAGTTGAACGTAATCGGAAATCTTGGGCACCGCTGCGGGTCTGCTCCAGAAATATGCGAGCGCTCCGACGCCAAGGAACACGGCCAGAGCCGCTGCAGCGATCGCAATTCCCCTGCGGCTCGCGGGCTCACCCAGATGTGCATGACTGCCGGTGGAAGGGGGCATGCCCGTGTCCGACAGCGCCTCCAGCGCAAACGCCATATCGGAGGCCGATTGAAAGCGTTGCTCCGGGTTCTTCTCCAGGCAGCGGTGCACTACCCGCTGCAAACCTGGGGGCGTAGCTGCCGTGACTTGCGAAATGGACGGCGGATCCTCATTCAGAATTGCCGTCATGGTCTCCGCCGAGGTGGGCTTGCGGAACGTCTGCTTCCCCGTCACCATCTCGTAGAGAATCGTGCCGAAGGCGAAAATGTCGGAGCGGTGGTCTGCCGTCTTTCCGCGAACCTGCTCGGGAGACATGTAGCCCACGGTTCCCATCACCATGCCGGGCTCAGTTCCGTAGGGCATTGTGGCTTCCACTCCAGCGATTGTCGCTTCCGCTCCGGAGACGTCCTTTGGTTGAGCCAGCTTGGCCAGGCCGAAGTCCAGAATCTTGACCCGTCCATCTTTGGTGACGAACAGGTTGTCGGGCTTAAGGTCGCGATGGACAATGCCTTTATCGTGTGCTGCCGCCAGGCCGTGCGCGATCTGCACGCCATAATCAATTGCTTTGCGTAACGGTATCGGCCCGCGCCTCAGTCGCTCGCGCAATGTCTCGCCGTCCAGCAACTCCGACACCATGTACGACACGCCTTGGTGCGTCGCCATCTGGTAAACCGCAAGAATGTTGGGATGATTCAGCGCCGCCGCGGCACGTGCTTCCTGTTCGAAACGGCGCAAGCGATCGGGATCGGCAGTCAGAGACTCCGGCAGCACCTTGATCGCGACTTCGCGGTCTAGCCGGGTGTCGTGCGCGCGATACACCTCACCCATGCCGCCGGCGCCAAGCGGTGAGCGAATTTCATACTGCCCGAGGATCGTTCCGGGAATCAGGGGCATGGGAAGCAGGCAGGATTATACCGTGAGTCACCGAATCTCCACTGCTCAGAAGGCCCACAGCGGCTGAGTTGTCGGCTACTCGGAAGTTGCCGCGCAGCGAGGTTGGCGCCGATAAGTGTTGATAAATCTTAGTACCCTATCGACAAGTGCGCCGGCGCCGAGCGTTCGCGTGGACCCAAGTGCTTCCCGCCGGGGCGGTGCTCTGTCCGACCTCGATAACGTAACCGTCAGGATCGCGGATGTAGCAGCGAATCTCGTCGTACTTTTCCTTCGGCTCCGTGATGAACTCGGCTCCTCGACTTTTCCATAATTCATAGCACGCTCGAATATCCGCAACGCGGATATTCAGGAAGCTGCTGACCTTATCCGGTCGGCGGGGACGCTGAGCGTCACCGACGGCTTGTCCGGGGTGGGCCCGCCTCCGACGTTGACGATCAGCCAAGTATTCGCGATCTGAATGTGCCCAGACGCACCCTTGCTGTCGCCTCTGCTGAGAATGCGGCCCCCGAAGACCTTCTCATAAAAATCAGCCGATCGGTCGATGTCGACGACGGTGATGAAATGTGTGACGGTAAACCCTTCGCGCGGGGGCATCTCATAGCTCTTTTGTTCGATTCGTGCGCTGCTCATTGACGACTCCAAATCCGATGAACAGTGCTCATCTGGGCGGGTGGCCCACACTTGCCTGATTTTCAGGCGGCATCAGCGAAAAACCGCCGAACGTAGTTTTCATCGATATTTACGCCCTCCAAGTGTCGTCCCTTTCTCAATTAGCTCTTTCTGGGCGTCCCCGATTCTTATGCCGCTGAAACCGACTTCTTCTTCCCATCGAGTGCCGGTAGAAGAAGTTTCAGAAGCGCTTGATCAGAGAATGGGTTCTGACCTGAGATAACCTCGCGATCCTGAAGGACGTAGCTCTGCCATGGAGCGACCACACTTACGTCAGCGCCCGCCGTACGCAAGGCAAAGTCCGGGTAGAAGAGAACCTTACCACCAATCTCAAGCGGTTCCCGCTGCTGCTCTTCCGCTGTCGAAAAGATAGTCATCTTATATCCAGAATAGATCCAGCCTTGAGCCTTTGCGTGTGCTCCAGCGGCATCGCCCGCCGACAGCGCGGCGACCACCTCCGTCGAATTCGGAAGCGCCGCGAGAAGTGAAATCGGGCCATGGCAGAGCACTGCCGTAGGCTTGGATGTTTTATGAAAGTGTCTCAGCACGGTGCCCGCGTCGGGATCATCGAGCAGGTCCATCATCGGGCCATGGCCGCCGGGGACGAAAACAGCGTCATATTGATCCAGGCCCGATGCGATGACATCCGAGATACGAGTTGGATTTTTGAGCCCAGTCAGGGTGTCGCGGAATTTTAGATAGTCCTGAAGCTTAGCCTCGTCTCCACCGAAGAAGTCGGCTACAGCTGAATGGACATCCATTTGCGGCGTGTTGCCTTTGGGGTTGGCGAAAGTGATTTCGTAGCCCTCCTTCATCAGGGCGCGAACCGGAACCGTCAGCTCGTTGAGATAGTAGCCAGCGCCGGCATATTCCTTGCCATCTTTCAAGGGCAAGCCGTGACCGCTCGAGACTAGCACTAAGACTTTTCCTTTTGTTGTCATTTTGTTCTCCTCCTTGAAATCGAATTCTGTGCTCCTGAATATGAGCTAGCTCATCGTCCGCGGCTTCCTCCAAAGAGGGTAAGGACTGGCTACCGCGGTTGATGTGAGTTATGCCCCTGGGAATCCAAACATCAACCACGACTGATTGGCCACCCAATGCGGGTATAGCTCCGTCATCTGATCGAACAGCGCCTGGTCGGACGTCGCGGTTTTCTGCAGCCGATCGAAGTCCTCGAGGTAACTCTTGGTGTCCTGGATCGTCGAGGGAGAGTCGGGCGCGCCAGGCTTCTTGTGACCGGCGACAACCATCGTCGGGTTCAGCCCTGCTAACCGGTCCGGGTCCGCGATCCAATTCTTTCGGCTCTCGGGGGTCGTGTCGCCGACATACATGCGGCATTGGTTGTACACAACGTTGCCAGCGGCGATCAGGCCGATCGATGGAACATAGAGAGACGTCGAATCGGGACTATCGGTGCGGCCCTGCTCGATAATGCGCAATTCGTGACCCTCGAGAGTGAACGTGTCGGGCTCATAGGGCTCGGGTGAAACCAAATTGGTGGCGACCTGCCCAGGAAACATACGCCGGGCCAACCGCTCCACAGTGGGAGTGAAAGACATCTGCATGGCCTTCACCGTCTTGGGTGTTGCTATCGCCCGAGCGCCGGGGAAACGGTCGAGCAGAATGCTAAGGCCGTAGAAGTGGTCGAAGTGGGCGTGCGTTATGTAGATGGTCTCCAGGTTGCGGTTGTGCAGAGCGACCCAATCCGCGAGAGCCTCTGCCACTGTCCCCATTGCGTCCACCAGCACCGCGTCGTACTCGCCGAAGATTAAAGTCGACGTGATCGGGTCAAAGCCGAACGCTTCGCCGAAGGGCTTGGGCCGCTCGCCGACCATAGTCTTTCCGGGGGCCGTAAAAACATTCACACCAAGCGTGTTCAACGCGACAGGCGCGGTCACGCGCGTGACCTCTTTCAGTCCGTTTGTGTCATCCATCTGGTAGTCCTTTCGATGTCAGAGCTAGTGACTGTTCAAGGCAAAGATTGGCAGAAGCGCAACGATGAGGCGCAGAGTCGGCATCCCATCCGGCCCGAGTGTTAACCGTAGGTGAGGGTAGTGCTCTGTCCGACCTCGATAATGTAACCGTCAGGATCGCGGATGTAGCAGCGCGTCTCGCCGTACTTAGGTATTGGCTTTGTGATGAACTCGGCTCCTCGACTTTTCCACAATTCATAGCACGCTTGAATATCCGCAACGCGGAAATTCATAAAGCTGTTGATGTGATTCGGGTCGGGGACGCTGAGCGTTACCGTCGGCTTATCCGGGGTCGGCCCGCCCCCAACGTTCAGAATCATCCAGATATTCGCAAGCTGAAGGTACCCAGGCGCGTTGCCGTCACCCAGGCTCAGAATGCGAGCGCCGAAGACCTTTTCGTAGTAGCGGGCCGATCGCTCGATGTCGGCGACGGTGAGAAACTGCGCGATGCTGATCCCCTCGCGCGGGGGCATCTCATAGCTCTTCTGGTCGACTTGTACGGCGTTCATTGATGGCTCCTTTCGATACAGTGCTCATTACAAATACGGCGTTCGGAGTCTCGCTCCCTAGCGCGCAATTTGGCCCAGATAGTATCCGAGCCGATTTTCGACATCCCCCGGCTTGTGGAAGCCGCGCGCCATCAGCGCCTTGATCCCCTCCTGGGCGGCAGGTCGCCCGAGCGAAGCGATGCACGCAGCCCACCCAGCACCGAGCTCGACGTCCGGCGGCAGACTGGCGTTGACGAGGCGCTTGGTCTGAGCGATCGCCCATTTGTCGAACTTGGCGATCCGGGCCGCGAGCGCTTCAACGAACGCATCTAGCTCGGCGTCGGGAAGGGCGCGATTGATGTAGCCGTAGGCCTCGGCCTGGTCGGCTCTAATGTCTTCCGAGCTCAAGAGCACTTCGAGGGCGCGGTTTCGACCGATGAGTCGGGGAAGCCGAGCCATGGGGCCGCCTCCGGCGACCATTCCCACACCCACCTCCCATTGCGAGATGACGGTCTTCTCGCGGCTGGCAAAGCTCATGTCGCAGGCCAGCGTGATCTCGCTGCCGTTGCCGGTCGCGCGGCCGCGGATGAGGGCGATGGAGACGACTGGCAGGCGAGTCAGACGAACGAGAAAGTCCGGCCAAGGCGGCAAGCCTGTAGGACCGGGCGGCAGCGAAGTGAGGTCCTCAAGCTTGGCCGTGAAATCGGAGTGATTCAGGAAGTAGTCGTCGACCGCACTGTCGAAGACCACGATCCTGACCTGCTCGTCGGCCTCGAGAGCGTTGATGACTTCCTGGAACTGCTTAACCATCTCCGGGCCCATGACGTTAATCGGCGGATTGTCGATTGTGACGCGCCAATATGCGGGCGACCGCCGGGTCAGGCGAATCTGTGCCGGGGCCGCAGGTGCGTTCATCTGTGTGAGTTTGTTAGGGGCGCTCATAGTTGCCATGGGATTTTCCTCCTCGACCATTGAGCCAGAAGAAAATGGGTCGCGCAATTGGACGATGGTATTGCCCATACTTTCGCATCGACCGCAGCGTCTCATGCCTGAGGCATATGGCTTCTCACGCAGCTAGTCCTGAAGGTCGATCAGTGAAGGAAACTTACTTTCCCAACCGATACGAAGGCATCGTCGATACCATTGCCCAATTGTCTTACTCCCTTCACTCTGGTTTAATTGTAGCCGTCCGAGATGCACGTTCATCGGGCTTGCAAAGCTTTCTTGTGAAGGGAAAGACAAATGTCCGAATTTGTGACGAAATCTGTGGCGCAAGAACAACGAGCACAGAAGATAGAAACACGCACTGCCGTGGCGCGTATCGCTGGCTTTGCCCTCATTGCGACAGCCATGGCAGCGCTCGCCGTTCTCGGCGCCGCGGCCCTTTTCGCGCAAGGCCAAGACAAGGACAAGGACAAGTACTCGCTGGTATCGCCGGGCGGAATCGCGTTCTCCGACTTCAGGGGATACGAGGACTGGGCTGACGTCTCCTCCGCCCGAACCACCGAAATACTCAAGGTGATCGTCGCGAATCCCACGATGATCAACGCGTATAAAGCCGGCGTCCCCGGTAACGGCCAGCCTTTCCCGGAGGGGTCCATGATCGTCAAGCTCCAGTGGAAGTTGAAGAAGAGCACGGAGGCCCCTTTCGCCGTGGAAGTGCCGGACGTCTTTTCCCAGGCTTTCGTGATGGAAAAGGACAGCAAGAGATTTTCGAAAAGCGGCGGATGGGGATACGCGGTGTTCAACTACGACCCCGCATCCGATAAGTTCACGGCCGATGCCAAGAGCCCTTCAGACTGCGGATACGCGTGCCATACGCCAGTGAAGGCGAAGGACTACATCTTCCACCCGTACCGGAAGCGTTGAACCGCTGCGTGCTTCGAAAGCAAATGCCCGGACAGATTCAGCTTGCAGGAAGTGATCCATGCGTGGATACAAGCGCGTTTGTGAGGACTAATTCCTGGCCTCTGGCCCAAGCTCAATGCAGTATGAGAGAGCGGCCCATGTGTGCAGTGGGCCGGAGCGGGAGGACCGCTCACTCAGTAGGCAGGCTGCGCCTCCGGTTCCTGTTCTCGAACCGTTGGCTTGACGCGGAACCAGATTGTATAAAGCGCGGGGAGAAAAACGAGCGTAAGTACAGTGCCAACCGCGGTTCCTCCGATTAGGGTGTAGGCTAGAGATCCCCAAAAGACCGAAAACGTTAGGGGAATGAATGCAAGTACCGCTGCCAATGCGGTCAGAACGACCGGTCGTGACCGCTGAACGGTAGCTTCGACCACGGCATGG
>Ga0137362_10000403_pt1 | contig 21996 bp, 13 predicted proteins | sample MadtaG_2_FD_104801 | JGI IMG/M metagenome (GOLD analysis project Ga0137362, IMG submission 104801) | Vadose zone soil microbial communities from Angelo Coast Range Reserve, California, USA - Mad1_100_16 metaG | ecosystem: Environmental > Terrestrial > Soil > Vadose zone | place: USA: California... | reverse complement strand
TGCGCGTTCTCTTGCGACCTTACCGGGGCGCGGCGCGGATTGAAGAGACTTCCATCAAGGTGCCGGACCAGGTGATGCGCGGTACAAACTTGCGGGTGATGGTCAGCGAAGCGGACTGGATGAACCGGGCGTCGCGCGGATTTGCCGGTGGATTGGGACAAGGTAGTTCGGCCGGGCTCGATCCTTTGATTGCGCTGATCAATCGTGAGCGGAAGAACGACCGGCTGTATGTGGGGCTGTTTGTGCCGTCACCGACGATGTTATGGGACGACAAGGAACTGCCCAACGTGCCGCTATCGCAGATCAATGCGATTGATGGACGGCCCGCCCCGGGCACCGTGCAGATTTTGCGGGAATCGCTGGCGAGCGAAGCAAACGTCGCGATGTCCGGCCCGGTGACAGGGATTGTTTCGTTGAATTTGCCAGTGCGATGAAAGTAGCAGAAAAGGACAAGGTGCAGGGTACAAGCGCCTTGTCGAGTCCAGATGCCCTTGAGGAAACGGATAAGAGGAAGGCGGCGAGCTTGCGGAAGGCTAGCGGACAGAAGGCAAAATCTCAGCGGCCGGGGCTTACTGCACTGGGGTGCACTCTGCTTTTCGTCACAGTGGGCGCGGGGATGGCGACGGCGGAGCATACCCGGCGGTGGCGGCAATCCACGTATGAAGATTTTCTGAAGGGCACGACACACGGAATCGCGGTGCGCAGCGACGGAAGGCTGGAGCTTGCGCCGAAGTTTACGCAGCTGGCGGATGCGGATGCCTCCTACTTGTGGGCGGTAAAACTGGATGCGAAGGGCACTCCGTACGCGACTGGTGGATCGCCAGCAAAAGTTTTTAAGCTGGACGCAAACGGAAAAGCGGCGACGGTGTTCGAATCGAGTGAACTTTCGGCGCAGGCGATAGCGTTCGATGCAAAAGGAGCCCTGTATGTGGGGACTTCTCCGGACGGAAAGGTTTACAAGGTTTCAGCTTCCGGCGAGAAGAGCGTGTTTTTTGACCCCAAAACAAAATACATCTGGGACATTGCATTCGGGCCGGACGGGACTTTGTACGTTGCCACCGGAGACAAAGGCCAGCTCTACGCGGTGACGCCGGATGGCAAGAGCGAACTTTTCTACGCAAGTGACGAAGCGCATATCCGGGTGATTGTGTCTGACGGAAAAGGGAATGTGATCGTTGGCACCGAGCCAAGCGGGCGAGTGCTGCGACTGACGAAAACAAAAAGCGCGGGAATTGCGGAAGGTTTCGTGCTGTATGAAACGCCAAAGCGTGAAGTAACGGCATTGGCCGTTGGATCGGACGGCTCGATCTTTGCGGCGGCCATCGGGGAGCGCCAGCACAATGCGGCGGTGAATCTGGGAGTGAGCAGTAGCACAACGACCACCATGGTCACGGCGAGTGGAAATGTGACGGTGGTAAGCCCGGCGCAAGGCACCCAACAAGCGCCCGCGCCTTTTATTGCGTTTCCCCCGCAGATTTCGAGCGGAATTTACAAAATTGCGCCGGATGGAGCGCCGGAAGAGTTGTGGGCGTCGCGCGATGATGTGGTGTACTCACTGGGAATTGGCGACGACGGGCGATTGCTGGCGGGACTGGGAAATAGCGGAGCGCTGCTGGCCATTGATGGCAAGGGCGTGTTCGCGCAATTGGCGAAAGCGGGATCGGCGCAGATTACCGGAATCGTGCGCAACGGCGTGGGAAAAATATTTTTGTGCACGGCGAATCCGGGAAAGCTGATCGCTTTGGGGCCGGAGTATGAGGCGGAGGGAACGTACGAGTCGCGGTCATTTGACACGCAGCTATTTTCGCAGTGGGGCCGGGTGGAATGGTGGAGTCCGGCGGTGGCCGATGCCAAGAACGCTGCTGCCAAGAACAAAGAACCGCGACTGGAATTGTATGTACGCAGCGGAAATACGGAAGATCCGGGCAAGGAATGGTCAAAGTGGTACGGGCCATATTCAACGAGTGGCGCGCAAACAGAAGCGCCGGCGGCAAGGTTTGCGCAGTGGAAGGCTGTAATACACGATGGACGGCCGGGCGATGGGATCGAGTGGGTGAGCTTGGCGTACGAACCGAAGAACGTGGCGCCAGTGATCGACGGAATCGCGCTGCAGGATCCGGGAGTGCGTGCGCAGGCGCAACAGAATCTGGCGACGGGCGCCGCTGCGATTGCGACCTTGAAGTATCCACCGACGCAGACAACCACGGTCGGGGTAATAGTTAACCCGGCGCAGAACGCCACCACGACAAAATTCGAAGCGCCGCCGCAAGCCACAGTGCAGAAGGGCTACCAGACTGTGGTTTGGACGGCGCACGACGAAAACGAGGATGAGCTTAGATATGCGGTTTATTTTCGCGGCGAAGGCGAGAAAGAATGGAAGCTGCTTAAGGATAATCTGGAGCAGAAATTTTATTCGTTTGACACGACGACGTTGCCGGACGGGGCTTATTACTTGAAAATTGTGGCGACGGATGCGGCTTCGAATCCCCCGGATAGAGCTTTGAAGAGGGAACGCGAGAGCGAGCGATTCGAAGTGGACAATACGCCACCGGTGATAGGGAAAGTTGAATCATCGTTGGCGGGCGGCAAAGCCACTATAAGCTTCGCGGCTACGGACACAGGATCGAATATCGAGCGCGCGCAATACAGCGTCGATGGCGGAGAGTGGATGCTGCTTGCGCCGAAAACAGGCATCAGCGATGGGAAACAGGAGTCTTACGAATTCACGGTGAACGGACTAAAGGCCGGCGAACACACGATTGCAGTGAGAGTTTATGACCGGTTTGAAAACGTGGGCAGCGGAAAAGCGGTGGTGGAACGCTGAGCCGGGCGGTTAACCGGTCCAGCGATCGGTACGCGGCATGGAGACGAAGGTCTCAATCTCGGCGCCGAAGCCGATGCGGCCGTCACCGTAGGGCTCATCGCGAACGTGCACAACGCGTGCCCGGCAATGCGTTTCCTTGGGCTTATCGCCGGTGATTTCCGCGGGCATGCGCAAAGTGGCTTCGATGGGCATGCCGATCTGCAGCGGCGCCGACGTGGCGAAGTAAAATCCACCTTGAGAAACGTTAAGGGCTTCGGTGAAGTGTTCGCTCTTGTCCGCAGCCAAGCCCATGGCCTTGAAGCGAATGGGCGTACGCATCGGATAGCGCGTCAATTGACGACGTTCAGCAAGGTCCATACGAAGCTCCTTCGCGCCGGGGAGGGAGACTGCGGCTCACTTGCAGTGCGGAAGGGTGAACCGAAGCTTAACAGACGGGCCGCCGGGGTCAAGTTGAAACACAGTAAAATGCGTGGAAACAATCGCTAATAGGACGCGGTGTTAGTTCGCTTCCCGTTCGCCTATGCTGTATTCGATAGTTCAGAGGCTGGTTGAGCCAGGTCTGCAGGAGCGCAAAGGCGATGGAAATGTCCAAGGAAATGAATGAAGGGTTGGCAAAATCCAGTTGGGAAAGCATTGCGGAGGCGCATGCGCGAATTGCACCAAGGATTCACCGGACGCCGGTGCTACGTTCGGCCACGCTTGACGCGATGTGCGGGGCGCAATTGTTTTTCAAGTGTGAGAATCTGCAGAAGACGGGGTCGTTCAAAATACGCGGGGCCACGAATGCCATATTTTCGCTGACGGATTCAGAAGCGGCTCCTGGGATTGTGACACCCTCGAGTGGCAATCACGGAGCGGCGGTGGCGTGCGCGGCTGCGTGGCGAGGAGTGCCGGCGTGGATCGTGATGCCGAAAAACGCACCCGCGGTGAAGTGCAAAGCGGTGGAAGCGTACGGCGGGAAAATTACATTTTGCGAACCGCGGATTTCCGCGCGCAATGAAACGGCCGCTCGCGTTCAGGCCGAAACCGGTGCGGTGCTGATTCATCCGTATGACGATGACCGGATCATTGCAGGGCAGGCGACGGCAGCGAAAGAATTGCTTGAAGAAGTCGAGGTGCTGGACGCGTTGCTCACGCCAGTCAGCGGCGGCGGATTGTTGAGCGGTTCGGCATTGAGCGCCAAGCACATACGGCCTGATATCAAAGTTTATGGCTGCGAACCAGCCAAAGCGGACGATGCTTACCAGTCATTGCGGACGGGAAAGCTGCATTCGCTGGAATCGAGCGACACCATTGCGGACGGACTGCGAGCTTCGCTGGCAGTGCGGACGTTTGCGATTTTGCAGAAACACCTGACGGGCATCTTTCTGGTGAGCGAAGAAGAAATTGTTGGGGCGATGGCGCTGATCTGGGAGCGGCTGAAAGTGATTACCGAGCCATCGTCGGCGATTGTGCTTGCGCCACTACTGAAGCGCGAGGTGTTGGAGTCGATTTCCGGCGGCGTGGCACGCGCGCGAAGACCGCGGATCGGGATTATCCTCTCCGGGGGAAATGTTGACCTGAACGCACTTCCATTCGAACAACATACCTCGTCAGGTTATTAGATTTGTGGTACCCTCTCGGCGTTCAGTACGTCGCCGCCCACGGGCATTCTGGCGCACATTGCGAGTAGCTTTCAGGTGGTGAGGCTATTCGTGAGTGTCCGGAGAGACGGATAATCCGCAGAGTCAGGGCAATCAGGTACCTCAAATGAAAATCTCCCAGCGGCTGCTCCCTTATGGGTGTGCATTGGCGGTGCTGTGTCTGTTGGTTACCAGCGAATTGGCGGGCCAGACTGCGAGCCCGGTTGCGAATCGGGTGACAGAGACCCCGGATGGAAACGTACGCGTGACGCTGACGGGAAACGTGCATCCACTGGCGCGCGCGGAGAACAGCCGCGGAGCAGTGGCGGATTCCCTGCCGATGCAGCGTATTTTGCTGTTACTGAAGCGAAGCGCCGCGCAGCAAGCCGCGCTGCAGTCATTAATGGAGGCGCAGCAGGACAAATCGTCGCCGAGTTTTCACAAGTGGCTGACGCCTGACGAGTTTGGCAAACAGTTTGGACCGTCGGACGCCGATGTGCAGGCTGCGACGGACTGGCTGAGCGCGCAAGGTTTCGCGAATGTGCGAGTGGCGAGAGGAAGTAACGTCATTGAGTTCAGCGGGACCGCAGGCCAGGTGCGGCAAGCGTTTGGCACGACGATCCAGAATTACGAAATGAATGGCACCATGTACGTGGCGAATGCGAGCGATCCGCAGATTCCGGCGGCGCTGGCGCCAGTGATCTCGGGAATTGTGTCGCTGCATAATTTTCCGAAGAAGTCGCATGCCCGGTATGTAGGCGACGCTCAAATGGACGCTGTAAGCCACAAGCTAAAGCCGTTATTCACGTTTCCCTTCGGGAATGGAACTTTTTACGGTGTAGGACCCGGGGACTTTGCAACGATCTACAACACGAAACCGCTGATTGCCAGTGGAAATAACGGCACTGGACAAATCATTGCCATCGTGGGCGAGACGCAAATCAATCCCCAGGACGTGTCCGACTTCCGGGCCATGTTTGGACTGACAAACAATTTCCCGGCGTCGAACATCATCTTGAACGGGATGGATCCTGGAATTACTTCACAGGACGAAGAGTCAGAATCGGATCTGGACGTACAGTGGTCGGGAGCAGTGGCTCCGGGAGCGACGGTGAAATTTGTGGTGTCCGCTTCGACTCCAGCTTCCGCGGGCATCGATCTCTCGGCGCTCTACATTGTCGAGCACAACCTGGCCGACGTGATGAGTGAGAGTTACGGCGATTGTGAAGCGAATCTGGCTGCAGGCGGGAATGCGTTTTACAACGCTTTGTGGGAGCAAGCCGCGGCACAAGGTATCACCGTGGTGGTGTCGTCCGGCGACGGAGGTTCGGCTGGCTGCGACGACTTTAATAATTCTGCGGCGGCGACGCGCGGGCTGGCGGTAAGCGGACTTGCAGCAACGCCGTTTAATGTTTCGCTGGGTGGAACGGACTTCAACCAATTCAACCTGCAGACCACGTTCTGGAACGCAACGAACGATTCGGTGACGGGCACTTCCGCGAAGGGATATATTCCGGAATTCCCATGGAACGAAAACTGTTCGCAACTTGGGCTGACGGGTTGTGGAGCGTCGGCGCCGCAAGGTTCGGTGAATATCGTCGCTGGAAGCGGGGGAGCGAGCTCCGTGTACGCAAAGCCCAAATGGCAGATGGGCGTCACCGGAGTTCCGAATGACAATCATCGCGATCAGCCGGATGTATCGTTGTTCGCGAGCCCGGGATTTGAGGGTAGTGGATATTTGTTTTGCCAGGCAGATCTAACGGGAGTACCCTCCTGCAACTTAAACGAAGCGATGTACACGTTTCACGTCGTCGGAGGCACATCCGCCTCGGCTCCGGCGTTTGCCGGGATGATGGCGCTGGTAAACCAATATGCAGCGGCGCACGGAGGAACGTCGCGGCAAGGGAACGCGAATACGACTTTGTACGCCTTGGCGAAGAAATCGGGCGCGAGCTGCACATCGAGCGCGACTGAAGCCGCAGGCTGCATTTTTAACGATGTCGCAGCGGGGAATGTTCACTATCCGGCGGGAGCGGCGAGCAACAGCGTGGCATGCCAAGGTGGAACGCCGAATTGCAGCGCGACAGTGGCGACTACAATCGGAGTGCTGGTAGATCCGGCGCATCCGACTACGGAAGCGTGGACCGCGAGTGTGGGATACGATCGCGCCACGGGGCTGGGTACGTTGAACGCGAACAATTTGGCGGCGGCGTGGACAAGCGCGTCAACGATTGGGACCACAACGACGCTTTCGCTTTCTCCGACGACTGGAATCACGCACGGTGCGAATGAAAATGTTTCAGTAACGGTGAGTGTGAAGCCGAATACGGGAACCGGAGTAGCGTCCGGCGACGTGGCGCTGCTAGCGACGCTCGCGGATGGTTCGACGTTGGGCGTGGACCACTTTACTCTGGCAAACGGCGCGGTCAACGCAGCCAAGACGCAGAGTCTGCCCGGTGGCACGTACAAAGTTTATGCGCACTACACAGGCGATGGAACGAATGCGCCGAGTGATTCAGCTTCAGTGCAGGTGACCGTGGGCAAGGAGGCAAGCCAGGTATTTATTGTTGTGCCGACGTTCGACCCGCAGACCGGGGCGCTGCTGAGCGGGAACGCAACGTCGGTGCAGTACGGCTCGCCGTACATAATCCGGCTGTATGCGACAAACGGCGCGGCAGTGGGGAGCACGACGGGGCCGCCATCTCCGGCGTGCACAAGCATCAATGAAACTACGTGTCCGACCGGCAGCGTAACGCTGAGCGCAAATTCCACCGCGATTGATGGTGGCATCTTCGCGCTGAATAACGCGGGCTACACCAGAGATATTGCGCCTACTCTTAGCGGAGGGACCTACCCGCTGGTGGCGAAATATCCCGGCGACAACAGCTACAACGCAAACACATCAGCAACAGACATATTTACGGTGACACCTGCGCAGTCTCAAACGCAGGTCTACGTGCCGTTCTTGAACTTGATCGGGACGAGTGTTCAGGTACAAGCTGCAGTCACGCTTCCGGTGTACGGCGGAATCACGCCAACGGGAACATTCACGTTCCGTGACGGCAATTCAGTGCTACCGGGCCAAGTAACCATCAGCGCTTTCGCGGGAAGTTCAACCAGCTATCCGACGATCAACGGTTACGTCACCACGACTTTAAGCTCTCCTGGAACAAACAGTATCACCGCAACCTACAGTGGTGACACCAGTTACGCGGGCTCGACATCGGCCGCTCTGAACGTGGTTGCCGAGTACCCAGTGACCATGAGTCTTTCGGTGGATTCGAGTACGGTGCTTTACGGGACGCCGGTTAAACTGACCGCTACTGTCGTTGCTAATCACAGTACACCAACGATTGCGGGGGCAAACCTTACGTTCTCTGTTGCCGGCGGCGTGACCACCAATCTAACTAGCGATTCCAGCAGCAACCAAGTTTTGACGGCAACGACAACTACTACCCTGCAAGCCGGTCAATTGGTCTACGCCTATTTTTCAGACTATCCCTACTACGCTGACAACTCGGCTACGGTGATCGTTAACGTCAATATTCCCGATTTCAGTCTTAGTATCCCCGGCGCGCCCTTTAACGTCACTGCGGGACAGCCGGGCACAATGCCCCTTAGCGTAATCCCAGCCACCAGCAATTCCAGTCCTGTGGCGCTCTTCTGTAGCGGAAACTTGCCCGCAGGGTATTCATGCGCGGTGACTCCTTCCAGCGTCAATCTCGCCAATGGAGCAAGTTCGATAGCGATGCTGAGTTTGTTACCCTCAGCTTCTGCTGCGGCTGCGATTCAGAATACAGTTACTCGGAAGCATAATGCCCTGTTCCTCCCGCCGTCGGGGCCTAATGCTCTTTGGCCGCTAAACTTTTTCGGCGGCTCGATCGCGTTTTTGTTTTTTTGTTGGGCCCGAAAGCGCAAGGATTTGCGACCATCCGTGGGATTTGGGTTGATATGCATGATTAGCCTGGTGATTGGATGCGGGGGCGGAAGTTCCAGTTCCAGTCCACCTCCGCCGCCGCCCTCAGGCCCTTTCGCCACATCCACGAGCCTTTCGATAGGTTCCAGCAAAGTCGCGCAGAATGCCTCTGTCACACTCAGCGTCAAAGTAACCGGCCAAGGCAGCCCAACCGGACAGATCGGCTTCTACGCGAACGGTGGTTGGATCGGAACTGCGCCTTTGGCTGCAGGCACTGCCTCGTTGAACGCTACATTTCCTTTTCCCGGCATTTTTTCCGTGACAGCACAATACTCCGGAGACTCGAACAACCTGAGCTCGACATCGCCTGGGGTGAGCGAGAGTGTCACCGGAAGTACCGTAATGCAGCTCAGCGGTCAAACCAGCAGTCTTGTTCATTCGGTGAATGTAACCGTGAACCTGCAGTAGGATCGTTCAATCGCAGCCACCGTAGCGCGGAATTGCCAAAGTCTAACGAATTAGTGACAACACTGAGACTTCTCGTTCTCATTGCGGCGTGAATCGGAGCAACCAAACACTCCAAATTGTGTTCGAATGGGAAGCGGCAACTCTGGCGACTGCCGTTCGGTGGAGTCCATTTTCAGGCGGGTGGTACTAACGATGAGGGCTTCCTTCTGCAAGCGTTGGTATGTGGCGGGTGTCATTACGTCAGGCGTGAGCCTGTGCCTTGGCGTAGCCACACTGGGGCAGACGGCGTCGCCGCAGTCGCAGGTAGTCGAAGCAGTGCAGAGCGACAAAGTGACCACGCTCTATGGCAACGTGCATCCTATGGCACGGCCTGCGAACGACCGTGGACTGCTGCCGGACCAGCAGCCAGTAACCAAGATGCATCTCTTGCTGCAGCGGAGCACCGCACAGGAATCGGCGCTGCAACAGTTGATGGCTCAGCAATTGGATCCCGCTTCGTCGAAGTTTCATGCATGGTTGACTCCGCAGGAATTTGGCCAGCAGTTTGGCCCGGCGGATTCCGATGTGCAGGTCGTGAAAGGTTGGCTGACGTCACAGGGATTCACGGGACTGAAGGTCAACAATGGGAAAACGCTAATCGAATTTAACGGCACTGCCGGTCAGGTGCGCAACGCGTTTCATACTGAGATCCACAGCTTATCGGTCAGAGGCGAGGAACATTTTGCAAATATGCAAGAGCCGCAGATTCCGGCGGCGCTGGCCTCAGTGGTAGGCGGCGTCGTCGGTCTGCACAACTTTCATCCGAAGCCTCTGCTTCGGCGGCTCGGGAAATTCCGGCGGAATGCTTCGACGGGCGAAGTTACGCCGCTGTTCACGTTCACAGACGTGAATGGAACATTTTTCGGAGTCGGGCCTGCGGACTTCGCAAAGATTTACGGTGTCCCATCCACGTTTGACGGAACCGGAGTGACCATTGCCATCGTCGGCAGATCGAACATCAATCTTCAGGATGTCGCAGACTTTCGCAGCATTTTTGGCCTTCCAGCTAACCCTCCAGAGATTGTCCTGAATGGTCCAGACCCTGGGTTAGTTTCAGGGGACGAAGGCGAAGCCGACCTGGACGTGGAATGGTCCGGTGCGGTTGCACCAGGCGCCCACATCAAGCTGGTGGTTTCTGAGACGTCGCAGTCCGATGGAACGGATGGCGTCGATGCCTCCGCAATCTATATTGTCGATAACAACATAGCCCCGGTGATGAGCGCGAGCTTTGGAAGTTGCGAAGCAAATTTGGGGACTTCGGGAAACCACTTTTATTCGACGCTGTGGCAGCAAGCGGCCGCTCAAGGTATTTCCGTGATGGTTTCGACAGGAGACAGCGGGTCCGCAGCATGCGATCCGCCATCGAACAATCCCAACGAATCAGCGGCCAGCCAAGGCCTAGGGGTAAGCGGCATTGCGTCGACGCAGTATAACGTTGCTATGGGCGGCACTGACTTTGACCAAGCCGGAAGCCAGGGAGCCTTTTGGAACACGGCGAATACTTCAACAACTCCGCCGGTATTGGCCTCTGCGAAAGGCTACATACCAGAAATGGCATGGAACGATTCTTGCGCCTCAGGGGGGAGTGTCACGGGTTGTGCAAATGCCTCTTCCTCCACGGACACGAATCTGGATTTCGTAGCTGGCGGGGGTGGTCCAAGCTCTGTTAATGCAAAGCCGTCTTGGCAGTCAGGAGTAATTGGCGTGCCTAGTGACGGCAAACGGGACCTGCCGGACATTTCTTTTTTTGCAAGCGACGGAGGACCAACTGACGCGACTGGCAGCAGCACCATTAAAAGCTTCTACATCGTGTGCGAATCTGACCAGGACATCGCCGGAGATACTGGTTGCAACCTGACGAAATTCGTTTCCAGCCCGTCGACTGGACCGTTTCACGATTTCCAAGCCGTTGGCGGGACCTCCGCTGCCGCGCCGACTTTCGCAGCGGTTATGGCTCTAGTGAACCAGAAGACCGCTCAGCGCCAGGGTAACGCAAACTTGGTTTTGTACTCTCTCGCGAGAAACGAGGCTTTCGCAAATTGCAATTCGAGTTCATTTACCAATCCTGCCAACGCACCGCCCAGCTCTTGCACCTTTCTCGATGTGACCAAGGGCAACATTTCCGTTGCCTGCTCCGCGGGAACGGCGGACTGCAGCAAGACGGGTTCGAGCGGTTTTGGCGTCATGGCGACGGCCAGCGGGGGCAGCACTCTCGCATACAGCACTGGAACAGGATACGACCTCGCTACCGGACTGGGTTCGGTAAATGTAACCAATCTCCTGAATGCATGGAGCGGTTTGACGCGACCTGACGCAAGCGCAACACTTTCGACGAGCACCACTTTTCCCATCGCTCACGGAACGACAGCAAACTTCAGTGTCGCCGTTTCTCCATTGGCTGCGACGGGAGATGTTTCTCTGATTGGCGGACCAACCGTCGCACAAACACAAGGGATTGGGCCGTTCACCTTGAGCGGCGGCACAGTGAGCATCTCTACCAACACGCTTCCCGGTGGCAGCTATTTGCTGGCGGCCCACTATGGCGGCGACGCAACGCATGGGGGAAGCGACTCGAACACGATCAGCGTCACGGTAAACAGGGAGAGCAGCCTTACCAAAACAAGCCTGATCACTTTCGACTCAGCAGGGAAAACCGTCAGCAGCAATGCCACAACCGCGGCTTATGGTTCACCCTATATTCTGCGTGTGGATGTAACAAACGGTTCAGGGTCTCTGTGCTACTCGCTCAACAACGTTGCCCAACCTGTTAGGACGCTCGGATGCGCTTCGGGAACCGTTAACCTAACCGATAATGGCGTTGCAGTCGATGGTGGGTCATTCAGATTAAATGCGACGGGCTACTTCGAAGATCAGCCCATTCAATTGCCCCCGGGTAGCCACAAGATTGTTGCGGCGTATGCCGGTGACAACAGTTTCACAGGCAGCACTTCTGCTACGAATACAATCACGATCACGCAGGCGACAACGACGACCGCTGTAACCTCTAGCGTAACCAGCGTCGCGTCTGGCGGAAGTGTGACGCTGACCGCCACAGTGAGCACGAACAGCAATTCGGCCGCGGGCCCGACAGGCACAGTACAGTTCCTTAGTGGCGGCGCGAGTCTTGGCACTGCGGCGACCTGCACACCGACAGGATTCAACGTCGCGACCAAAGCGAACGCATCTTGCACGGCGACGCTGAAAACAGCTATTTCCGCGTTGCCGCCTGGCATCATTGAGATTCGCCCGCCGGGAACACCATTCGTTTTGCTCGCGTGGCTGGCAACTGCGCTGGCAATGATCGCGTTTATGCTTTCGATGATGCTCGCAGCGAGACGCAAACAGTATGCGTACGCCGGAGCGGCGTTCTTTTTGATTGCCGCCACGCTACTGGCAGGTTGCGGCGGCGGTAGTTCCAGCGCCAGTGGAGGTTCGACTCGAAGCATTACCGCCAAATACGGCGGAGATACGAATTACGCCGGGTCTACGTCGAGTGCGATTACCGTGACGCTGCAGTAGGTGCGACCAATGTGTGAACAGGGAGAACAGTCAGCAAAGAAAGAGAGAGTCTAGAGAAACAAGAAAGGCGCGGCAGTGCTGTGCGTCGATCGGAAATCACAACCGGTCACAAGCGTCAGTTGATGACGGGCGGAAAAAAGACATTCCAGAAATTTGGGGCCGGCGCGGTAAATTCGATCGGAACCAACGACCCTTCAGAACTGTGTTGTGGCGGACGAGGGATTTGAGCTTCGACCGTTTTCTGGGTAGTGATATTTTCGACGGTAATCTTGGTGCCCTGCGGAAGAGCTTCTGCCAGAACAATCAGCGCGCCGGTGGCGCTGACCGTATGAGTCGCGCCTTCGATGGTCTGTGTTTTACCTGCAATTTTCAGGCGCACCGGCACGCGAAGCAAAACGCGCTGCGCGCGGCGGCGTTCTTCTGATGTCAGTGGACGCGTCAGTCCAGGCTTCACGGAATTGGGCGCAAATTGTCTGGTAATGACCGGTGGTTTCACAGTTCCATCCCCCAAAAATCCATGTCTGGAGCGACCAGTTCAATTCCGTACTCCCAGCCTTCGGGGCGTGGATTCCCTTTCCATACGACGACCGAAGCATTGCTGGTACCGGTGGCCAAATTGGTGAGCGACAGGCGCTGATTCAACTCGAGAGACGGTTTCAGAATGACCATGCAACCATACGGATTTACCACCCGAGTGAATGCTTCCGCGGCAGCAGTCTTTCCTTCGAATTCCCATTCCGCGCGAACGTGCACACGCGAATTCATGCGATTGCCACGGCGTTTGTCGCTATAGCGATTGCCAACGTCCTTCAGTCCTACGCGCTTTTGTTCTGGAGTCTTGACCTGCATTCTTCCCTCTTCTTGCCATGCTAAAGTGGGTGGAAACAGCGGTCAATGGTACGAAAGAAACCGCGCTGGGAATTGGATAGCTGTACGAATGGACAGGAATGAGAGAGAGATGCGAAATCTGATCGTCAACGCGGATGATCTGGGCTGGACGCACGGCGTGAATCGCGGAATTGCGGAAGCCCACCGCAACGGGATTGTGACCAGCGCTTCCCTACTTGCGAACGGCTGTGCGTTCGAAGCGGGCGTGCAGACGGCCAGCGAGTCGCCGCGGCTGGGTGTGGGAGTGCATTTGAATTTGAGTGACGGAAAACCGGTGGCGCCCGCCGAACAAGTAAAAAGCCTGCTGGATGAAAATGGCGATTTTTCCGGCGGAACTGAAGCGCTGCTTCTCCGGCTGACAGCGAAGAGTCTGGAGACCAGAGAAGTAGAGACTGAGTGGAACGCTCAAATAGAAAAAGTGCGAGCCGCGGGAATTCGTCCGACACATCTTGATGGCCACAAACACGTTCAGATGCTTCCGAGACTTTTTGCAGTTGCGCTGCGCCTGGCAAAGAAACATGGGATCGAAGCAGTGCGGGTGGCACACGAAGCGTCGAGCCTGAGGGCTGCGCTGACCAGCGGGAGCGAAGCAACGGGCGTGATGCTTAAACAGGGAGTGCAGGCGCGAGGATTGAAACTTCTGGCGCGGGACGCCCGCGAAATGACGGAACGCGCCGGAATTGGCACGGCGGATTATTTCTGCGGCATCGCACAAACCGGGGTCTTGACCAAAAAAGGCGTGCAGCAGTTGCTGGTAAGCCTGCCGGAAGGAACAACTGAATTGATGTGCCATCCTGGTTACGCAGACGCGGACCTGGAAAAGAGCGCTACCCGGCTGCAGAAATCGCGGCAGACGGAACTGGAAATACTTACCGACGACGAGATTCGAAAAAGTATCGCTGCATTGGGGATTCGCCTGATAAACTATGGAGAGATCAGCGTATCAGGAACATGAGCAACGAATCGGAAATTCGATATTCGATTGTCGTGCCGTTCTTCAATGAGCAGGAGAATATTCCTCCGCTCTATATGAAGTTGACGGAAGTGATGGACTCGATCGGCGAGCCCTACGAACTGGTGTTCGTGGACGATGGCAGCCGCGACAATTCTTTTCGTGTCCTTTCGGAAATTTATGAGCATGACCGCCGCGTCAATTTGATTCGCCTGCGCCGGAATTTCGGTCAGACGGCAGCGCTCAAGGCGGGATTCGATTTTGCGCGTGGCGCGATCATCATCTCGATGGACGGCGACCTGCAGCACGATCCGGAAGAAATTCCGCGATTCCTGGAAAAAATGGAAGAGGGATATGACCTGGTGAGCGGCTGGCGGCACGCGCGGCGCGATCACTGGCTGATGCGGCAAATTCCAAGCCGCGCCGCCAACTGGATGATGGCGAAGCTTTCCGGCGTGGAGCTGCACGACTTCGGCACCACGTTCAAGGCGTATCGCCGCGAAATTATTCAAGAAATACAATTGTACGGCGAACTTCACCGCTTCATTCCGGCCCTGGCAAGCACTACCGGCGCAAAAATTGCAGAAGTGCCGATCGAAAACCTGCAGCGAAAAAGCGGTAAATCAAATTATGGAATCGGTAGGACCATCCGAGTTTTCCTGGATCTGCTGATGGTCAAGTTTTTATTGGATTATTCAACCAGGCCGTTGCAATTCTTCGGGTTGCTGGGCCTGGCCGGCGCAGGTTCGGGAACATTGCTGGGCGCCTACGTTGTTTTCAAGAAGCTTTTTTACCACATTTCCGTCATGCAGGAGCATGGCCCGCTGATGCTGCTTTCGATTGCACTGCTAGTCAGCGGCATACAATTCATTTCCATGGGCCTGCTCGGCGAAATTATGGCCCGCACCTATTACGAATCGCAGAACAAGCCGATCTACGCTCTGCGCGAAGTAAAGACTCACCGCAAGGAAGCGGGCGATTCTGCGGAACAGGCGCGCCCGTTTGGTACGTCGGATCATTAGCAGCTTGAGGCACGTTCTGGATTCACCCACCAAGCGAAATTTCACCAACATTGGATTAATCGTCGCGTTCTGGGTGCTCATCTACGTCCCCGGACTTTTCTCGCCCCCGTTGCTGGATGACGCCGATTCGGTGCATGCAGAGGCAGCAAGAGAGATGCTGACGCGCCACGACTATGTGACGCTTCATGCCGACGGCATCCGCTATTTCGATAAGGCGCCGCTGTTGTATTGGCTGACTGCCGCGAGCTACTCGCAATTTGGATTCACGGAGTTCGGCACCAGGCTGCCGCTGATGTTGTTCGTGCTGGCACTGCTGTTGGCGAGTTATGCGCTGGGAAGGCAATTAGGCGGCGACAGCGCGGGATTATTTGCGGCCTTGATTCTTGGCACGGCTGTAGGGCCATACCTTTACACCAGATTTTTGATTCCGGATATCGTCGTGGGTTTGTGGCTGACGATCACGGTGCACCTCTTGTGGCGAAGTCTGCACGAGGAAAAGCCCTCGCTACTACTTTGTGCCGGCCTGGCCATCGTGACCGCACTCGACGTGCTCACCAAGGGATTGATCGGCCTGGTATTTCCCGCCGGAATTATTCTCGGGTACGTGCTGATTACCGGAAATTACCGGCAACTGCTCAAGCTGCGGCCGCTTTTTACGACCGTGGTTTTTTTTATAGTGGCGGCACCCTGGCACATCCTGGCAATTTTAAGAAATCCGGCGCAAGGCGAATCGAAAGGCTTCTTCTGGTTTTATTTCATCAACGATCAGATCAACAGGTATTTGAATAAGCGAATTCCACACGATTACAACAAAGTTCCGCTTCTGCTTTTCTGGGGATTGCTACTGGTGTGGTTGTTTCCCTGGAGTCCGTATGTAGTTGCAGGGTTGCGCCAGGTACCTGTGCGATGGAAAGAGTGGCGCGGACAGCTCTCGGATGAAAGACGCGCGGCACTGCTGCTCGCGATCTGGGCGCTGGTAATTCTCGGATTTTTCAGTTTTTCCACGCGCCAAGAATATTACGTTTTGCCGGCCTTGCCGGCGCTCGCGTTATTGGCCGGAATTTGGCTCGCCAACGAAGAGAAATCCTCGTCGGACAGTTCCGCGAGGCGCAGCGGCAGAGTATGCGCCACGATTTTGCTCGTACTGGGAATTTTGATTTTCATGATCGCAGGCGCGCTTGCGGTTGTTCTTCCGCCTCTTGCGCCCGGAACCGATTTCGCGGACGCACTGCGGAAGGATTCCAACCTTTATACGCTCTCCATCGGCCATTTATTTGATCTGACGCCGAAAGCTCTGGGAGCCTTCCGGCTGCCGCTGGCGCTGACCAGCCTGGGGTTCTTCGCGGGTGCGACGCTGAACTGGTGGTTCCGCAGGCGAAACGACACCACGAAAGGAAACCTGGCGCTGGCCGGCATGATGGTCATCGTGCTCTGCGCGGTGCATCTGGCGTTGGGAATTTTCTATCCAGTACTGGGTTCGAAAGCGCTTGCAGACGTCGTAACTCATGAATACCAACCCGGCGACGTAGTGGTTTGCGACGGCGAGTACGCCAACGCTTCCAGCGTAAATTTCTATACCGGAATTCAGTTGCGAATCCTGAATGGTCGGATAAATGGCTTGTGGTTTGGGTCATTTTTTCCAGACGCTCCGAAGATTTTTGACGACGACGATTCGTTCCAAAAGTTATGGCTTGGCCCGCAACGAGTATTTTTTCTGACTTCCGATGTGCGCGGGCCGGAAAGAGTGCGCACAATGGGAGTTGCCTATTTTCAATTGCTGCGTTCCGGCGAAAAGGGCGTCTACAGCAATCAACCATCGCGTCGGGAAACCGTCCACTGACGGAAGGCTGACTGCCAGGCGCAAGAACCACATCGGAGGACGAGTGTGAACAGAGAACAGTTTTACGCAATCATGAACGGTGAAGGCACGCTGGATTATGAAGTCTATCTGCGCACCAAGGCGCTGCTCAGTTGCCAGACGGATTACGCGGAGCTGTGCAACAAAGACGAATTGCAATTTCAGGTAGTGCATCAGGTGGAAGAGCTGTGGATGAAGCTGATTGCCTACACGCTGCTGGACATTGATGAATACCTGCAACAGGAAAATACCAATCGCGTTTTGACGTTATTCCGCCGCATTCACGCGATCCAACGGATGATGATTGAGCAAATCGCGCTGTTGGAAACCATGTCTCCGAAGGAATATCAGGCCATCCGGCAGCGGCTGGGAAACGGCAGCGGCCAGGAGTCGCCGGGCTTTCGCACTCTACTGAAGATGTATCAGCCGATCTGGAATTCCTTCGAACAAGCGTACCTGCAGAAGCATGGTCTCACGGTCGAGAAGATTTACAACTCGCAATACGATCATGGCGACGCATATGTAGTGGCCGAGGCGCTGGCCGAATTCGACGAGCTTTTCCAAAAATTCCGCTTTGAACACATGCAACTGATTCACCGAACGATCGGATTCGGATCGAAATCGCTGAAGGGTCGGCCAGTGGAGATTCTGGAAGACGGCATGCGCCACAAGTTTTTCCCGCAGCTGTGGGAGATTCGCAACGAAATGACCGACGAATGGGGGACGGAATACGGCGTCAAGCGCGACCCTCTCAGCAGGCATCACTAACACCAAACTGGGCGGTGAGTAGCGAAAAATGGCTAGCGCCCGCGGTCAGAAAGAAAGTCGCGTGTAGTCGCCGCGAAAAAACAACAACGGCTTCCCGGGATACAGCGTAGCGGAAAGAACTTCGCCTACGACTATGGTGTGGTCCCCGGCAACGTGCAACGCATGCGAGCGGCAGGCGATCTGACAGAGAACATCGTCCATCAGCGGAATATTTTGCGGCGTCCAAAGAAAACTTACGCCGATGCACGCCCCATCCTTCTGCGGCTGATCGGCTAACGCGAAAAATTCAGAAAGTTGCTGTTGCTCTTCCTTCAAGACGTTAATTCCAAAGACCCGCTTTTCCTTGAGCAGCGGTAACAGATGCGCGCGCTCTGCGACACATACTGAGACCAGCGGCGGCTCCAGCGAGACTGACGTAAACGAATTTGCCGTCATCCCGTGCACCTGCCCGGGTGTACTTTCCACGGTGACTACCGTAACCCCGGTGGCGAACTGGCCGAGAGCGCGGCGAAAGTCGAGCGATGTGAGCGGCATGGAAGACATGGGATTTTCAAAACATATCACACGTTGAGGCAGGAGCGTAAAACGCGCTCCGTGTAATTTTTATCTCGAAAAGAAAAGGAGCGGCCCGTTTTCAGAGCCACTCCTTTTTGTCTGACGCTACGTTCGCCTGGCGTTAACGCGATGGCGGACGGTCTTTCCTGTTGTCTTTGTTGTCCTTACTGTCCTTGTTGTCTTTCTTTGCCGGTGCTTGTTGTTCCTTCGGCTGTTCCCTTGGCTGCTGCCTTTGCACTTCTTTCTGCGGACTTTGTTGCTGCTCCTGCTTGCGTTGCACTTGCTGCTGTTGCTGCACATCTTGCCGTTTTTGTTGGTCAGCTTTCTGTTGTTGCGGCTGTTGTTGTTGTTGCGCGCGCTGTTGATCTGCCTGCTGCTGCTCTTGCTGTTGCTGGCGACGAAGTTGATCCTGCTGCTGCTGACGCTGTTGCGTCTGCGGCTCGGCATTTTGCCGCGCGGCCGGTGGGCGTTCGTTCGTTGCCGGCCGGTTGTCCGCAGGACGGTTCGCATTGGGATTGTTTGCATTTGGATTTGCATTTGGCGGACGGTTCGGATTCGGCTGATTAGGATTCACACGATCGCGATTTTCCTCGCTAGGCTGGTTCGCATTCGGGTTATTCGGAGTTGGAGTCGCATTCGGCGGACGATTCGGATTGGCGTTGGGCGGACGGTTCGGATTCTCAGCATTCGCTGCATTGGAATTCGGCCGATTGGCGTTTGGTTGATTGGGGTTCGGCTGATTCGGATTCGCCCGGTTCGCATTCCCGGCATTCGGAGTATTCGGATTCGCGTTGGGCGGACGGTTCGGATTCTCAGCGTTCGCTGCATTGGAATTCGGCCGATTGGCGTTTGGTTGATTGGGGTTCGGCTGATTCGGATTCGCCCGGTTCGCATTCCCGGCATTCGGAGTATTCGGATTTGCGTTGGGCGGACGATTCGCATTGGGTTGCACGGCCGCTGGCTGATTCTGCTGATTTGGTTGCGCAGGGCGCGCGTCGCTTTGATTTTGCGCCGGCCGACCGGGCTGTCCGGGGCGGTTTACGGAGTTACCCTTCGCAGGTAACTCGGCCGTTTTCGCAGGAGCTGCTACTTTTACGTTTTCGCGCGCAGGTTGTGGTTGATTGGCACGGATCTGCGTTGTCGCGACAGGACGGCCGCCGTTCGCCTCCACCGCTTTCATTTGTTGAGCTACCGGAACCGGTGCTGGAGGAGGCGCGGTTTTTGCGACTCCGTTGCGATTCGCAAGAGTTGCCGGCGGACGAGCCTTGGATGGAGCAGCGGCGCCAGTAAAGCTGCGCGCCTGTGGAGCAACTGTGGTCCTCGGAGTGACCGGAGCGGAAGCGACTTCGCGTGCGTCCACGCGAACCTGATTGCGGCCCACGGGCTGTGCGGTGGTGAATGAGGCTTGAGAAGTTGCGGTGACGGCGTTGTTGGCGCGCTGGTTCTGGTAAGTGATGTTGGTCACGTTCACCGTGGTTTTGTTGACGTAAACGTTGTTATAGACATTGGTGACTTGCGTGCGATTCACGATCGTGGTGTTAGAAACGTTTACGCGTTCCACGTAACGTTCACTGACGTGATACGACGGCGTGTAAACGTCGCGCGGACCCAGTGGGAACCACGCTACACCGGCAGCTGCGCCACCAACCGCAACACCCACTCCGAAGTGCGGGCCGCCAACCCATGCCACCAGGGCAGGTGCGTAAACCGGACGTACGTATTCCCTCGTGACATACGCGGGCCGCGGAGGCGAAGGCACCCAACACCATCTGCCACGCGCAACAACCCAGCGGCCGTAGTGGAACGGCGCAAAACCCCAAGACGCATCGTCTACCCAAGTCCAGCCCCACGGAGAGACCCAGACCCAGTGTCCGTAGCGGTAAGGTGCCCAGTCCACCGCAACATTCCTCGGGTACCAGACCGTGCCATACTCCGGATCGGAATCCCATTGGCCGTTTTCGTCGAGATCTTCATAACCGACGGCGTCATCAGAAACATATCGTGCCGAGGCTGAGTGTTCCCAACGTTGGTCGCGGGAATTGCTCCATCGATCGAAATCGTCACCGTCCCCGATGCCTTCGACGTCGGCGCTCAACTCCTCGACTCCGCTGAAATTCACGGAGTCACCAGCGTGAACTGGATAGGCTGAGCCGCCGCCGGTCACCTCGCCTTGTCCATCGCGAATGGTGACCAGCGTGACGTTTCCATTTTCGTTGACGTCAATGCGATACGAACCCGGCCGCAAGACATTGAATGCCAGGTTTGGCGTGTCAATTTCCAGGGTCTGGTTCTCGTCGAGACGCCGGACGCGGAGGTTCAGCGAACCTTCGGTTAAACGAACCTGCACGACGTTGTCGTCCAGATTCAGAAAAGAAAAACCAGTCTGCGGACCCAGCCGCAGCGCGTAAGAATCGATGCGTACTTCAACGCGGCCGTCTTGATCGGCCCAAAGTTTGTCGCCCGTGGTCATTGGACGGTTGACGACGGCATCGACCCATTCATCCGTGCCAGCAGGCTCGAAAGAAACCGAGCCAGATGCGTAACTGAGCCGTGCAGCACGAGTGGGTGGATCATCGTCGTCTGCTGCCAAAGCGGTATTTGCAAGGAACGACAGGGCAAACATTGCGGCAAAAAGGGTGAACCATCGTGCAGCGATATGTCTCATTTCTTTGACCTCTCCTGAAGGGCAAATTTTTCCCGGGTCTCTGTTCTCGCATATAGTTGGTTGGGAGCCTTGCGAGTTTCCTAAACCATAGCACCAGATTGAGGCACTCCCACATCGGGCAATTGCTTGAGTTTCCAGACCGGATTCACCTGATGAGGTTTATGTCTCTGCAGAATATAACCCGGACCGGTGGAAGGAGTTGTAGGGGGAAACAGGCATGGACGGCGGCAAAAAAAAGTGAGCCCGCTGAACTAAAGCAGGCTCACGAACAAACTTAAATTGTCAATGAGCGCGATCAGTGCCCGTGTGGAGAACCACCCGCGTGGCTGCTGCTGTTTCCTCCACCATGAGATCCGCCACTGCTGTGCGAACTTCCGCCGCCAGAAGAGGGGCTCGGCGCGGAAGAATGGCTAGGCGGAGAGTACGAACGCGACGGAGCAGGCGGCCCTGAGGGTCCACGCGGCGCCGCTGAGTAACCTCGCGGTTGCGGCTGTGGTTGCGGCTGTGGTTGCGGCTGCGATGGCGAAGAGTTCGAGCGCGAAGGAGGGCGGTAAGACCGCTGCGGAGCATTGGATGAGCCCCGGTCATTTGTATAGCCGGAACCTCGATTCGGGCTGTTGTCGGGGCGATTGCCTGATACGCTCGGCTGCGGATTCACGGAATATCCCGAACGGTTATTTCCCGAACCGGCCGAGGGCGGGCGGTCAGGGTGATTCGCGTTTCCGGAGGAGCCAAATCCTGCTGGAGCACGACCGCGATCTGTGACGTTTCCTTGCGCGGACCAGGTGCGCGAGCTTCCACTATTCCCCTGGTTGCGATTGCCCCCGGAATCCGCCGGCGAACTGAGCATATGCGATTGAGGCCGGCTGCTTTGCGCGGCTGGAGGCCGGTTGCGGTTTG
>Ga0137362_10000397_pt1 | contig 22087 bp, 19 predicted proteins | sample MadtaG_2_FD_104801 | JGI IMG/M metagenome (GOLD analysis project Ga0137362, IMG submission 104801) | Vadose zone soil microbial communities from Angelo Coast Range Reserve, California, USA - Mad1_100_16 metaG | ecosystem: Environmental > Terrestrial > Soil > Vadose zone | place: USA: California... | reverse complement strand
CAATATCGCCGAAGGATCTGGTAGCGTTTCGCGCATTGATTTCGCGAATTTTCTCAACACTTCACGTCGCTCGACGTTTGAAGTCGCGAATATCTTGTTTCTCTTAAGCAAGAACGGATACATCAGCAAAACTGATGTTAAGAACATCATCGGTGAACTAGAGGAGGAGAGTCGAATGATCTTCGCGTTCACCCGCACCCTGCGATCGCAAGCAAAAACTTGAAAACTGCCGCTCCTGGCTCCATGCTCTTAGCTTCGATGACGCCCCCTTACAGATTGATTCTTATCTTGGCCGGATTCGGACTCGTTTGCCCACTTGCCCACGGTCAGTCGGCAGTTCTGGACAAAACCACTCTTGGCCATAGCCAGAACGACGCCAGGGACCTTCAGAATTCGTTGATTGTGCCTAAACGTGCCAACATCAAGGGAGAGAAAACGGAACAGGTAGATCCTCAAAAATTGTCAAGCCGGAGTACGAAGGACGCAAAATTTCAGGGAAGCCTCTTGGAGATGGGGCTCGGTTCGACCGGCGACCCCGACGCGCACCAGGAAAAACTGCGCAGCGCCACCGATCAGGATTCCAAGGCCCCGAACAAGACCGACGGAGGCGCCGGGAAAGATTCAAAAGTTTCGGAACAAGCCGATTCAACCGGCGACAAAAATTCAAAGACTTCGAAGCCGACGCAGGCTGCCGATGGCCAGAACAAAGACGAAAAAGCCAAATCAGTCCCGTCCGACGAAAGAGCATCAGAAAAAGAAAAAGCTTCTGCAAGCAAACCTGACGGTAACCGCTGATGCGCGGCTGCGGGCCGGCCTTCACCGGACTCATAAAATATTTTAGTATTCGGTAAGTACCGAAATTCTGTCGCTCGTTCTCGCGAAGTATGTAAGAATCCGGCGTTTCCCAGTAGGGGATCGTCAATCATAAACACGGCTCCATTAACTATTAACTGGTAACCATTTCGTGTCCCCCGAAATCGTCATCGAAGCCGGGCATACCGAGCGCAATTACTGGCGAGACCTGTTCCGGTACCGCGAGCTCTTTTATTTTCTCGCCTGGCGCGACGTGCTCGTGCGTTACAAGCAGACCGTAATTGGAGTTCTTTGGGCGGTGCTCCGCCCATTTCTGACCATGGTCGTTTTCGTTTTCATCTTTGGCAGGATTGCCAAGCTTCCGAGTGATGGCGTCCCGTACCCCGTCATGGTCTTTGCCGCAATGCTGCCGTGGCAATTATTTGCCACTTCGCTTTCGGAAGGAAGCAACTCGCTCATCACGAATTCGAATTTGATCTCGAAAATTTATTTTCCGCGACTGATTATTCCGGCTAGCTCGGTAATTGTTTCGTTCGTCGATTTTGCAATCTCAGCGGCGCTCCTGGCGCTGCTGATGCTTTGGTATCATGTCTGGCCCGGACTGCATCTTCTGGCGTTACCGATCTTCACAATCTTTGCGTTGGTTGCTTCGACAGGCGCAGGCCTGTGGCTTGCGGCATTGAACGTGGAATATCGCGATTTTCGTTATGTCGTTCCCTTTGTCGTGCAGCTCGGGCTTTACGTTTCGCCGGTAGGCTTTAGTTCCGCGATTATTCCGGAGAAATGGCGACTCATTTATTCTTTGAATCCGATGGTGGGCGTGATTGATGGATTTCGCTGGTCGATTTCGGGCGGACGCGCCTCAATCTTTTTACCCGGCATCTGGATCGGTCTGGCTGTCACCGTTCTCCTTCTGCTCAGCGGCATTTGGTACTTTCGGCGAATGGAACGAACCTTTGCCGACGTGATCTAAATGAGCGACGCGATCATCACGGTCGAAAACCTTGGCAAAAAATATTCGCTGCGCCATCAGCGCAACGAGCGCTATACCGCGCTTCGAGATGTGATTGCCGAAAAAGCCTTGGGTTTTTTCAAAAACCTGAAATCTGGAAATGGTGTCAGCGTTTCCAAAGAAGATTTTTGGGCTTTGAAGGACGTTTCGTTCGAGGTGCAGCGCGGCGAGGTTGTCGGCATCATCGGACGCAATGGCGCCGGAAAGTCGACATTGCTAAAAATTCTGAGCCGCATCACCGAGCCGACCACTGGCAAGGTCCGTATCAAAGGTCGCGTCGCGAGCTTGCTTGAAGTCGGCACGGGATTTCATCCCGAGTTGACCGGGCGGGAGAACATTTTTCTTAACGGCGCGATTCTGGGAATGACCAAGGCTGAGATCAAAAGCAAATTTGACGAGATCGTCGCTTTCGCTGAGACGGAGAAGTTTCTGGACACGCCGGTGAAACGCTATTCGAGCGGCATGTATGTCCGGCTCGCATTCGCCGTGGCCGCGCACCTCGAACCGGAAATTCTCGTTGTCGACGAAGTCCTCGCCGTCGGCGACGCCGAGTTTCAGAAAAAATGTCTTGGAAAAATGGAACAAGTCAGCCGCGGCGGCCGCACCGTGCTTTTCGTTAGTCACAACATGGCGGCAATCGAAGCGCTCTGCTCGTCAGGGCTTATGCTGGCAGAAGGCAAGCTGGTGACGCGCGCGGACGCTAAGGCAGCTGTCGAAACTTATCTTCGCCAGCTGAGTCGGCGTGGGCCGTTGCCACTGGACACGCGTCGCGATCGTGAAGGTTCCGGAATGCTGCGTTTTATTTCTGTAGAACTTGCGGCCGATAATCAGGTAAGAGTTCCTGTATTCCAATGCGGCGCGACTGCGATATTGTCGCTGCGATTTAAGAGCACCGCGGAAAGAGAGCTTCGAAACGTTCGCATCGCGATCGGTATAGATAATGAATCTGAGCAACGAATCTTACTCCTAGACACAGCGCTGTTAGGCCAGGATTTTAGGACACTCCCGAGCAGAGACGGAACAATCCAGGTCGTGATCCCTAAACTGAGCCTTCTTCCCGGACGCTATCACTTCACGATCTTTGCGACCGTAAGCGGTGTGATCGCGGACTGGATCAAAAACGCGGCATTCTTCGACGTGGAAGGCGGCGATTTCTTCGGGACCGGACAGCTGCCGCCGCAAGGACAAGGCGTTTTTACTACGCCGCATAGTTTTCATGTTGAGTCGAAGGCAACAGCGAAAGAGACAAAAGAACCTGCTAGCGTATCATAGCGCGCATGGTAAAACGCATCGTTTTCACTGCGACGTTTGTAAATTGTCCGCACTTACGTATGGCCACGCGGCGGCGCGATCATGAAGCAATTCGCGCTACGGCTTGATTGTTTCATTCGAGAATCCTGGAGGATCTCTCGCCGATGGCCTGTAGATCAATCATTTGCACGGATGCTTAGTTTCTTCCCCTCTTGGAACCGTAGTCTATCGCTGACACCGACCGAAATGAGGATCCCATGGATCAGTTATCCTGCTATTAAAATGCTTGAGAAAATACTTAGGCCCGAGATGCGCGTATTTGAATGGGGTGTTGGCGGCTCTACGCTTTTTTTTTCAGCGCGTGTGAGGCAGCTAGTTTCGATCGAACACGATCTTCAGTGGGCCGAAAAAATCCGCACCGCGATGGAACTAAACGATTTAGCCTGGGAACTTTTTGTGGTGCCGCCTGGCCCTGGCGAAAATCGACGAGTCGGCGATCCGGAGAATCCGGAGTTTTATGCTTCGGCGTCGGAAGCGTGCATCGGATTGTCATTCCATGCTTACGCGACTGTGATCGACCGCTTTCCCGACAACTTTTTTAACCTGATTCTCATAGACGGGCGCAGCCGAATTTCGTGCGCCTTTCACGGGATATCGAAAATCAAACGAGGGGGATACCTGTTGCTCGATGACGCGGAGCGGCCGCGTTACGCTTGGATTCACCGAGAAATGCAGCGACTCGGATGGAAAACGTTTAACCTTATCGGTCCGGCGCCATGTGAGTGGAATTTTCGACAAACGGGATGTTGGCAGCGCCCTCCTTAGGTGCTGATTGGCGATGCGAATTTCCGTTATCATGCCGTGCCATAATGCTAGCCGCTGGATCGCTGCTGCGTTGCGCAGTATATCGAAACAGACTCAATCAGCGCACGAGATTGTTGTTATTGATGACGGGTCGACTGACAATTCGGTACTTGAGATTGAAAGGACCAGCGTGCCAGTCAAACTGCTACGCGTGGGTTTCAATAACGCCGCTGCAGCCCGCAATGCGGGCATCGAGGCTGCAACCGGTGATTGGATTGCATTGCTCGACGCCGATGACGTCTGGTATCCGAATCATCTGGCGCGTGCCGAGGAGCTCCTTCGTGCAACGAACGATGTGGCTTTGATGTCGAATCACGACTGGATCGATCTGGAAGGCCATGTAATTCCGATTCCTGAGGCGCATCGCTGCAAACTGCTTGCACCACAAACTGGGATGTCGATAGACGACTACTACAAGCTTAATGAGACATCATTTCATTTTGGACACTCGACGGTGCTATATCGCCGTGACCGCGTAATTGAGGTTGGGGGTTTCGACATAACCCAAAGGCGGCGGCACGATATTGATCTTTGGTTACGCGTGATCGCCAATCGGACCTGGACCTATGACACCGTTAAGTCAGTGGGTTATCGCGAGAATACACCCGGAAGCATTTCTAGAGACGAGACGGAGTGCGACTACTATTATCTGCGTGCTCTCGTTAAAAACCTGAATCGGATCGATACCCCGCGTCATAGGAAACATCTCGCACGTCAATCGCGCCGCGCGATGGGCATCGCTTTCGTCGCCGGCCCGCCCGACCATTATGCGCGCATCCGGGAACTTAGCTGGCCGCATTTGTCCTGGTTCTTCAAATTCTTTTACAAATGCGGCTCGCTATATCCCGATGCATTACGCGGTTTGATTAAAGCAAAACGTCAGATCGTGCATACGGTCCGCAACATGCACGTGGCGAATCACGGATGAACAGCTTGGTCCTTTGTCTCCTGAGCTTAGCATTAATTGGTCTAGTGTTTGGAAGCGCTTGGGTCGCGCTTCGCCATCACAGGTATTGCCGTCAGCTCAAATATGATCCTCGCCAGAATTTCGCGCTCGGTGTCGCGCCGAAATCAGTAGAGGCGATCTCCATCGTATGTGATTCAACCGGTTTCATACTTCCGGAATTATCAGCAAATGCCGTTACTGTTTTCCTGGAACTGCACCTTCAATACACCGCTACCGGATTGGTCTTCGATCCGTCGGTCGAAATTTCTTGGGAAGCCTTTTGCGACAAGCAATTTTTCGAACGCGGTGTCAGTGGCATACGTTTTTTGAATTTGACGCGGCTTATCAGGGCCGGTGCGAAAGCTTGCACGCGCGTGATGCTTCACGGACTGCGAATAACCTGGGTGACTGGGAGGACACCGTTGTATGTGTGCGATCAATCTGTCCGTCCGGACGACCGAGTGCTGGTTGTATCGCCTCATCCGGATGATGCAGAACTCGCTGCATTCGGTCTTTACGCCGACACACAGGCCACAGTTGTTACCGTCACTGCGGGCGACGCCAGCGATCGCTACACAGGCAAGAATCATGGAATGCAACTTACGCGGGCGCAAGTTGGCCGCATGCGCGTGCTCGATAGCATTATAGTGCCTCAGATTGGGGGCGTGCCGCGCGAAAATGTTTTGAATCTGGCATACCCGGATGGCCGGCTATCTCAGATGCGAGCGTCGCCGGCAGTCGATTTCAACAAAGGCGGTCAAGACGCGTTGGATTTCGACGGCTTGCGGCGATTGAATGTTTCACCCTTACTACGCGATGGCGCTGAATGTACATGGGATTCGCTAGTGTCGGATTTAGCTCACATTTTAAAACTGACGCAACCCACGGTTATTGTGTTGCCCGATCCTTGGCTTGACCCGCATGCCGACCACACAGCGACAACTATGGCCGTCTGCGAAGCGCTTCGCGAAACGGATCAACAAGATGGACGTTTTTTTCTGACTTGCGTTCACAATCACTGGTCAGAGCTCATTCCACTAGGACCAGCCGGCAGCGGTGTTCCATTGCCTCCTCGCAGAGAAGGCGAGTCTCCTGCGATGGATGGCTTTTATTCCCACGCGCTCTCTCTTGAGCGACTTACTGAGAAATATCTCGCGCTGGAATCAATGCACGATATCCGGGAGCTTTCCGCTTGCCCACCACAAAGCGTGCGCCATTTAGCGAAAAAACTGCGCGAGATCGCGGGTGCATCAATCCATGGCATGGGTTTCCCTCCTACCAGCCTTCTTCGTCGTGCCGTCCGTCCGGATGAAGTTTTCTGGACGATGTCCGTAGCGGCAGCAGTGAGGAGTGCGCTGTAGTTTGCCGATGCAGGTTACACTGATCCCGGCCCGCGAATTAGGACGCGATCTTGTTGACCGGTGGACGGAATTACAGGGATCAAATCCGCTCCTTATTAGTCCTTTCTTCGCGCCTGAATTCACTTCGGTGGTGGCCGCAGCTCGAAATGATGTCGAAATAGCGCTCATTCAAGAGGGTGGCGAGGTCGTAGGTTTTTTTCCGTTCCAACGCGAAAGCAAAACCCTCGGAAGAGCCGTCGGTCATCCGCTGTCCGATTATCACGGCGTTATCTGTGCACCCGATTTGATTTTTGACCCGCTTGAACTCCTGCGCGCTTGCAAACTCGTGGCGTGGGATTTTGATCACTTGCTGGTGTCGCAAAGAAGCTTCCAACCTTTCCATCAATTCAGAGAGTTTTCGCCAATTATCGATTTGTCCGAGGGCTTTGACCGTTATCTTGAAGAGCGCAAATCTTTCGGTTCAGGTTTGCGGAGACCTTTGCAGTTCATGCGTAAGCTTGAACGCGAAGTCGGTCCACTCCGTTTTGAGAAACATGTCAAAGACATTGCGGTGCTTCATTGGATCATGGACAAGAAGTCGGAACAATATAACCAATCGCTCTCGCAGGCAGACTTGTTTGCGCAGGAATGGATAAGGAACACAGTCGAAACCATATTCCAGATCCAAACACCTGAATTTGGCGGAATGCTCTCGGTGCTTGACGCGGGCTCCGAACGGATTGCTGCTCTCCTGAACATCAGATCGTCTAACGTATGGCACGGATGGTTTCTTGGGTTCGAAGACCGGTTTGCATCCTATTCACCAGGGTTTCTCCTTTGGTTGAAAATGGCTGAATGTGCCGGTCGTTTGGGCATCAGGTATCTTGATTTCGGAAAGGGCGATCAGTTATACAAAAGACGCCTGATGAATGCGTCTATACCGCTGGCATGCGGTAGCGTGGAACTCCCGTCGTGGCTCTCGTTCCGGCGCGGCGCTGAGCGAAGACTGAGGGCGCTCGTAAAAAGCTCGCCATTGGGGGAACCATTGCGACGCGTAATGCGTCGATCGCGAAGAATGGGCTGATTCAGAATATGAGCGACTCATCGTTCGTTATCGTGAACTGTAAGAAAGAGGTACCGCGAATTTGTATCGAAAATAATTTCCCGTTCTTTTATCAGCCATGTGTGCTTAAAGATCTCTTCTTCGAAGGCAGATCGCTCCGGAATTTTGCAGATAAGCCGCAGGGCCCGAGGTCGCCGTCGCAAAGACGCTCGAATGTTTTGCAGCACATCGGCAAGGACTTCGCCGGAGAACGGATTAAAAAAATAAATCACAGTTGCTTCATCGGGAATTACAAACTCTCTCGCGTCCGCTGTAATGAGTTCGATGTCGCGGCATTTCAAACCGGGCAATGCGCTGCGCACATTTTGAGATGCAATCTCATTCAATCGCCGAGCGACCTCCACACCGTAAATCTTTCGGAACGGGTATTTCGCGGCCATGATTACCGCACGTCCCATTCCCGAGCCGAAGTCGAGAAATACGTCCTCGTTGGATCGAACTTCGAGCGCAGCGAGAATCGTCCGAAAACTACGATAGTCGGTCGGAACGTAAGGACGAAAGAGTTCGTTTCTAATCCCGAGTTCCTTCAGATCAATTATCGCCTCAGAGTGAATGCCAAGGCGCCATTCAAACCAGCGGATATAAAGCCGATCGGTTATCGCGCGAAACAACGCGCGAACGCCATGCTCTCGCAGGACAGAGCCAAAACTGCGGAACGCTTCTTTCGGATTCATGAGCAGCCGCGCGGAGGTTTCACGCGACATCTGAAATCATCAAGGGTGCCTCGGCTGTGCGAGAGAACAACAAAAAACAGAAGCGTCGACTTTGGTAATTGATGCTCTTTTCTGTCATTATTGCGACTTATAATCGCGCCCGGTATATCCGGGCGACGCTTGATTCGCTGCAAGCGCAAGAGTTCACCGATTATGAAACAATCGTCGTCGATGACGGCTCGACCGACGAGACGATGTCGATCTTGCAGAAGCACCCGTGGATTCGAGTCTTGCGACAAAATAACAAAGGTCCGGGCGCCGCACGTAATTATGGTGTCAGCCAAGCGAGCGGGGAATACATCGCATTTCTCGACAGCGACGACATCTGGTTTCCCTGGACACTCTCGACGTTTGCAAAGGCCATCGAGCAGTACCACAACCCAGCTCTGATTGCGGCAAAGCTGAAATTATTTTGGGACGATCAAGATTTGGCAGTGGTAAAACGCGAACCGGTATGCGCTGAGGTGTTTCCCGACTATTATGCCTCGAGTCACAAACACTATTTTGTAGGATCGTGTATGATGGTTGTTCGACGCGAGCTTTTCTACAACACGGGTGGTTTCACAGAGCGTCGAATTTATGCCGAGGATGCGGACTTGGCGGTCCGTTTCGGCTTAGTAGATCGATTTGTACAGATCCTTGTGCCCGTAACCCTGGGATATCGTCAACATGAGACTAACGCCTGTAAGAATTGGGAACTCTTATATCAAGGAGAACTAAATTTGGTGCAGCAAGAGCGTGCGGGGAAATATCCAGGCGGTGATGCTCGAAGACGCGACCGGTTACGCCTAATAACGTTGCATACGCGACCGTTTAGCATTGCCTGCGTTGAGCATGGTTATCCCCGACACGGTTGGGATTTATACTGGAAGACCTTCTGTTGGCATCTGCAGCTTGTGCGCTGGAAATATCTGTGCGCTTTTCCATTGGTGGCAGCGTGGTACACTCTCCGCGGACAGAGTCGGGACGATGTGTCTCAAACGGTTGAGGAGACTTCGTGAGCAAGTCCAATTCAAGCTGCGGGCGCGATGACGCGGTCAATCGAATCATTCGCTATCCCACCGCCATCGCAATGCGATTTCGAATTTTTCGACTTCGGCGCCTTGGCGTGCAGATTGGTCGACGGTGTTGGATACAAAGCATACGGGTGCCGCGGAATCCGTGGGATATCACGCTTGGCGATGGGGTAGCGCTCGATGAAGGCGTTGTGCTTTTGACAAATGGTCCGCGCACGGCAATCAAACGAATTAGAATTGGCGCTGGGAGTTATATCAACCGTTTCACAATCTTCGATGCGTCAGAGGAAATTGTGGTTGGCGAAAACTGTATGATCGGTCCCCTTTGTTACATTACGGACCATGATCATGGTTATGAGAAAGGGCAATTGATCGGAGAGCAACCGCTTCGTTCGGGTCCGGTTCGAATTGGTAGCAACGTCTGGGTCGGAGCTGGTGTCATCATTCTTAAGGGAGTTTCAATTGGCAACGGTGCCGTGATTGGAGCGGGCAGCGTCGTGAATAAGAATGTCGATCCTGGCGCAAAGGTCGCTGGGGTGCCGGCTAGGAATCTTCCGGAAGAAGCGGGCATTAAATGACCGAACCGCGTGGCTACCATATCCATATAAAGCACTACATAGTCGGAGCTAGGTACTAATTTTTAGCTTAAGCGTTCGCTCGACTCAAAAATCCCTGATATAGCCGTATGGACGCTGCAGTCGTAATTGTTACAAGGAATCGCAAACAAGATTTAGCAGTCGCAATTCGGTCGGCTTTGAATCAAACATCGCAGCCGAGGATCCTGGTGATTGACGATCAGTCGACCGATGGAACGCCAGAAATGCTCCGCTCGCGGTTTCCCATGATTCGATTTGTGCAAAGTGACACTTCTCGCGGATATGTTTTCCAGCGCAATCAGGCGGCATCGTTAATAGACACTGAGATCATTTTTTCAATCGATGACGACGCGGAATTCTCGAGTCCAAGAGTGATCGAGGAAACACTTCGCGATTTTTCCACGTCCCGAATTGGTGCCGTCGCAATCCCATATTTGGAACCGCGTAATGACAATCGAGTTCGACAATCTGCCCCAGATTCCTCTCATATTTGGGTGACAGACAGATTTGTTGGGACCGCATACGCCGTGCGCCGCAATATTTTTCTGCAACTCGGCGGCTATCGCGAACATCTCCTTCATCAAGGTGAAGAAGGCGATTTCTGTCTGCGGATGTTGGCGGCGGGATATATAACCCGATTAGGAAGATCCGATCCGATTCACCACTACGTATCTGAGCACCGCAGCTCAGAGCGAATGGATTTTTATGGTCGGCGTAACGACATTCTTTTTGCGTGGCAGAATGTGCCGATGCCTTACTTGCCGTTTCATCTTGTCGCGACCGCTGTGAAGGGCAGCATCTACGCGATTCGCTACGCGCAACACCCGACCAAAATGTTTTCCGGAATCTTCAGCGGCTTGGCTGAATGTTTTGGTGGCGATATCGAACGCAAACCTGTTGATCGACGCGTTTACCGCTTAAGCCGCGAGCTTAATAAACGTGGGCCAGTTCCTTTGGAGAGCGTGATCAATCGGCTGCCGGCTGTTTCGACGATTAGTCAATGAATGAATCAAGCTGGATTTGCTGCCAACTTGGCGCGCGAGAGCATTACGCAGTTCCGCGCGCGCTTTTCCGGCAAGAAGCGCTGCGCCTTCTGATCACGGATGCGTGGGTCCAGCCGCGGAGCGTAATCAGAGCGCTCGGATCCGGCTTGCGCGAGCGGTTTCATCCGGAGCTGGCGTCCGCTTCCACCAAAGCTTGGAATACCGGTTTGATCGCGTTTGAAGCAGCAGCTCGAATAAGAAAACTTTCAGAATGGCAGCGCGTAATCGCGCGCAATCGCTGGTTCCAACGAAGGGCGTGCGCCTACTTGGCGCGAAAAGCTGAAACGCCGAAATCTGAAACGCTGAAAACGGAGCTGATTATTTTTGCTTACAGTTACGCCGCACGGGATGTTTTCCGGTTCGCGAAACAACGCGGCTGGAAAACCGCGCTCGGACAGATCGATCCCGGACCAGTGGAAGAGAAGATTGTGGCAGACGAAGCGGCGCGGGTGCCGGAACTGGCCGGCGATTGGCGACCGGCTCCCCCAGAATACTGGGACAATTGGCAAGAAGAATGCAGTCTGGCCGATCATATTATTGTGAATTCCAAATGGTCGAGGACCTGCCTTCTTAAGGCAGGAGTTAATGGTGAAAAGGTATCCGTTATTCCTCTCGCCTATCAGGGGATAGAGGACAGAGGACCCGCCACGGCGGGTAAACTGCTATCAGAGGTCAGAGGAGAGCGGCAATATCCAGATCGGTTTGACGAACAACGCCCGCTTCGCGTTCTGTTCCTGGGACAGATTAATCTGCGCAAGGGCGTGGCGCGTTTGTTCGATGCGATTCGCCAACTTAAAAATGAGCCGATCGAGTTTGAATTTGTTGGTCCGGTGCAAGTCGCGATTCCACCGGAATTGGAAAATAACCCGCGCGTTCGCTGGTTCGATGTAGTTTCGCGTGGCGAGGTAGACAGCTTCTACCGAAAGGCGGATCTGTTGATACTTCCGACGTTGTCCGACGGATTTGGTTTGACTCAGTTGGAAGCGCAAGCCTGGTCGCTGCCGATCATAGCGTCGCGTTTTTGTGGCGAAGTAGTGCGCGATGGTCAAAATGGCCTGCTGCTCGAAAATCTAACAGGCGAAACAATTCGTGAGGTGTTACGGCAATGCATTGCGAATCCGGAGTTGCTCGCTCAGCTTGCAGTTGGTTCCGGGAATTTTGAGGTCCATTCACTGGACGAAGTTAGTGAACGACTCTTCGAACTGCTAGCCGATGGGCGACAAGAAGCCACTCCGAGAAGGTGTGCATAATGCAGCGCTGGCAGGAATACTCGCGCGATCCTAATTCTCCAGAACTCATGAAGCGGCGCAGTAAGGTTTTGCGCGATGCGCGAGCGGGCCGGCTCGTCGAGGACCGTGGCCGTTATTTGTGCGATTTAGTGGCGGGCAAATCGGTACTTGATGTTGGAATTATTGAGCACACGCGACAAGCCTGTGAGAGTCCTAATTGGCTGCACCGACGATTGTGCGGTTCGGCCTCTCGCTGTTTGGGAGTCGATATCCTGGCCACAGAGGTCGATCACCTCCGCACGAAAGGGTTTGAGGCCATCTGCGCCGATATTACGGCCAAGCCCTTGCCGGAGCTTTTTGATGTTATCATTGCAGGTGAGGTACTTGAGCACATTGAGTTGCCTGGAGCGTTCATGGGTAATTGCGCGCAAATGCTAAAACCTGGCGGACGACTTGTTGTGACTGTACCGAACCCATGGTACGCAAATCGGATTTGGAAGAATGTATGGAACCGGCTTACCTATGTGGATAGCGCCGATCATGTTGCTTGGTATGACGCTTCAACACTGTATGAGCTAGGACAACGGCACGACCTCGAATTACGACGGTATACGGGGGTCGGGGTGAGCCGACCACGAAAAGTGCGCGCAAAGCTTTTCTTTCTGCTGCGCCCAATCTTGACCGCGGCTGGGTTGAGCTCTCACCTATTTGCCAATTCAATCATTTACGAATTTATTCGATCTTGAAGTTGACTCGACCTAATCGCGCTCTTAATGAACAAATCGTTGCCAAGGGCGTTCGTTGCCAAATCACCGCCGAGTCTTAACTTGAACAGACTGGCAGAAAGCTTGCTTTGTCTTTTTCAGGAACCCCCTCATTCACAAACGGAGGCGTTTTTATTGCGGAGCAAACAATAGCTGCGATGCAGCCATCCATGGTTGCCAATCGGGTCGGTGTCCTTCCGGCCGGTCGGTTTATGCCGACGCCGGAACCGACAACTGTCGCGACGCTTGTCCTTCTCGCCGGTTTGTTTCTTACCGCTGCTAGCCTTGCCGGGAATACGGCCAGCGGCGTAGCTCGCCATGGCGCGATTGGTTGCGGTGTCAGCCTCGCCCTTTCCTTAGTTTTCGAGGCGAAAAAGGGAATTCAAAACCTGCTCCGGGCCGATCTTATCGCCATTTTTGCGCTCTATTTTTTGCTTTTTTTTGAGTTTTTATTTCCGCAGTCCAAATTCGACGAGCTTGTGCCGTATCCTGAAGCGGTGTTGCCCAGCGTTCGGATTTGTCTATTGGCGTTCGCGGGCATAGCAGTCGGTCGCCACTGCATCGGCAGACATTTCAAAAAATGGGAGTTTGTTAGGGGGGACTTATCGCCGAAAGCAATGCTGACGATTTTCTGGATCAGTTTCGCTCTTGGTTACTTTAACATGCTTCTATCGGTAAACTTCAATCCCGTTACCATGGTGGAACAGTTCATGGGCCCACGGTTTGCCGTGGCCTGGGGGCGCGAGCAATTTGGCGACGCGCGAGCGCTGCTCTATGAAGTCGGCGCGATGCTATATCTGGTGCCACCTTTGGCCGGGATCATCCTTGGAAGGCGGAAATTTTATTCTGCTCCGGCGCTGCTCCTGGTGCTGCTCGCGTTGCTCTTTACCTTGTTTTACGGCTTTTGCACTGGTACGCGAAATATTATCGGCAGTTACCTTATTACATTTTTGGCCGCCTACATCTATGCTTCCAAAGCTTCGCGCCGGCAATTGCTCGTCGTCGCTACAATAGTCTTCGCTATTTTGTTTCTAGCTACTTATTACGAGATTCGCTTCCGGGACGTCGGCTTGAAGAATTACATGCAAGGTTTGGATGTTCCATCAGAGGAAGACGAAGAAATGACGTTGTATGTCGATTACAACCTTTACACGGTGGGCGCGCTGATGAATATTTTTCCTCGTCAAGTCCCATACATCGGCTTGGATTCGCCGTTATGGCTAATTGCTCGTCCAATTCCGCGCGTGCTCTGGCCGGGAAAACCTGATGGCAGCAAGGTAAGTATCGAAAACATTCTAGACCTGGAAGGACTAACAATCGCGGCAACCTTCGTGGGTGAAAGTTACGTGGCCGGCGGGTTATTTGGTGTTGTTCTCGCTTCAGTGTTAGTCGGGATCCTGGCCCAATGGTGGACGCGAAAGGCATTTTCTCCCGAGTCAGGTTTTGGAATACTGATCTATGGCTCCGGATTTTTCGCGGTCGTGATTACGATGCGTAGTATGTACTGGTTACCGGTTGCTATCCTACCGACCATCGCGGCTGTAGTCTTGGGCCATTTCTTGCGCAGGTCGCGTACCGTTAACAGATCTTTGCTTGCGCGGCATCGGTAGATGAGCCGCCCGCGAGTATTATTTGTTACAATTGTTCCGTCGCCTTACCAGCGCGACCTGTTTTGCGAACTCGCGAAATGCCAGGAAGTCGCGCTTTCAGTTTGGTATCTTGAAGCAGCATCACCTGATTCGCCGTGGCCGAAGACGCAGCTGGAAACCTACGAAAGAGTTCTACCAGGATTTTGGATGCCGGTTTTTGGAACGCGATGGCACATTAACTGGGCGCTTCCGGACGTCGCGTCGTTTGACTTTGTCATTCTCAGTAGCTTCACGTCGTTAACAGGACAGTGGCTGATGCGCTTTCGATTGACCGGTCACCGCTGGCTCTTCTGGGGCGAGCGATTACGACAACAAACCAATCCGTGGAAGCGATTTGCGCAAAAGAAGCTTGCTGCTCCCTTGGCGAAAGCCACCGGTATTGTGGGGGTCGGGCGCGCGGCAGAGAACGATTACCGCCACCGCTTTCCCGGAATATCACATTTTTGTATTCCCTATCATTGTGATCTCTCGGGCTTCCTGGCTCGACCGAGGCGACCGAAACCGACTTCCGAAATTCATTTCTTGTTCTGTGGACAAATGAACCGTCGGAAAGGGGTCGACTTGTTGCTGGCGGCATTTGATCGCTTAGTCGGCAAAGGCGCCGACGCTTACCTGTTGCTCGTTGGGCGCGAGGCTGAACTGCCGGAGTTTCTTCGCGCGATTAGTCCTGCAGCGCTGGCGCGGATTAATTACGCCGGGTTTCAACCGCCGGAATGTTTACCGCAATATTTTTCAGAGGCGGATGTCTTCATTTTGCCGAGCCGGTATGATGGTTGGGGCGTAGTTGTTAATCAGGCACTTGGCACGGGGTTGCCGGTGATTTGTTCGGACGCTGTCGGAGCCGGTCTGGACTTGGTGGAGGAAAATGTGAACGGCTTGCGCTTCGCCAGCGGGAACGTGGATGAGTTAGAGCGATGCATGGCGCTGGTGATGTCGAATCGGGATGCTGCATGGGCGTGGGGCGATATATCCCGGCAAAAAGCACAAAGCTTGTCACCTGAAGCCGGGGCGGAGAAATGGGCGCGTGTTTTCCAAACTCTCGGCGAGCGCAGATGAAAATCTTACTAGTCAGCAGCGGTTCCGGTTCACGCGGCGGTGGCGAGATTTTCCTGGATTACCTGGGCGAGGGGCTGGCTGAGCGTGGACACGAAGTGCTGATGTGGATTCCAGCCCATCAGCGGATGGACGAATTAGCGCAAAGGGTTTCGCGGTTCGCCAGAGTCATCCGCGCTGATTACTGCAGTGTCTACGACTACAGGACGCGAACTATCGCAACCGCTCTTAACTGGCGAACTTCACATCGAATCGCTGAACAGTGGCGAGAGCTGCGACCCGATGTAATTCATTTGAACAAGCAAAATCTCGAAGATGGTCTTGATCTCCTCCGCGCCGCCGATCAATGCACTATCCCAAATGTTTGTACGATCCATCTTACACAGACCGCACGCTACTTGGGCGCGAGGATAGCTAGTCTTCGTGATTGGATAGCTCGCAACGCGTTGAAGAGTTACAGCGGTATCCTTGTCGCCGTACAGGAAACCAGAGGCGCGGCACTACGGAAGTTCGTGGACGGTAAAACGAACACGCGGGCGATTCTTAACGGAGTCCCAATCCCCGATCTCAATGATGTGAATGTTGTTCGCATGGCGAAGCGTCGCGAACTGAATATCGGAGACGCTGATATGCTCGTTCTCGGCGTAGGACGTCTGGTGGAACAAAAACGACCAGATGCCTTTTTAAAGATCGCGTCCGAAATTCATCAGCATTTACCAGCTTCCAAATTCGTGTGGATTGGAGACGGGAACTTTGCATCGCGTTGGGACGAGTGGGTGAAACGTGAGGGATTAGCGGCGGTAATCTCACGCGTAGGCTGGCAATCGGAAGTGAACTCATTTCTCTTTGCCGGAGACCTTCTTCTCCATGTTGCCCGGTACGAAGGCTTGCCTCTGGCCGTAGCCGAGGCCATGGCCGCGAAATTGGCATGCGCCGTAACACGGGACTTGGCGCAGGAGCTACCGCTTCTCGACGAAAATAATGTTCTCTTTGTCGATGATTTGCCGAGGCTTTTGAAAAAATTGGAGGATCCGACGACGCTAAAAGCGATCGCCGCACAAGCAAGAGCGTTAGCAGAAAAAGAGCTTTCGATTGGAAAGATGGTCGAATCCTATGAACGCGTTTACACCGACGCGTCGAAGACGTGAACGTATTCTTTTTTGAACCGCCGCCTTCGCAGCGCGTAGGCGGGCTTGATCACGCGATCAGGTCGCTGGAATCTTTTTTAAAAGAGTCAGGTGTTACCGTCCGCTGCAATCCTCCAGAGGACGTTTTAGGAAAAACGCGCGACAAGAAGATGGTCCATTTTCATGGACTTTGGCAAAAGAACTTTCCACGAGTTTCCGCCAAGTGTCGCAGATTGAGAATTCCCTACGTTGTATCTCCGCACGGAATGCTGGAGCCGTGGGCGTGGCGGCATAAATGGTGGAAGAAGCGCGTCTATTTTCAGCTTATCGAACGCAGGCACCTGGCCGGGGCTGCACGACTCGTCGCAACCAGTGAAACCGAAGCAGCTAATTTGAAGAGCTTCTTTCCCGCGTCGAACTGTGCGGTCTTACCTCTTGGCATTCCTGAAGCGCGCGGACCAGACTACGAAGGCGCCCGCCAAAGCCTTGGCTGGAAATCTTCCGAGCTCATTCTTCTGTTTCTTTCAAGAATTCATCCAAAAAAGGGGCTCGATCTGCTAATCAAAGGGCTCGCACCATTGCGAGGAATTGCCACCAGCGCCGGTGCGCGACTGGTTGTAGTGGGCGACGGCAGCGATAACTACGTTCAGAATCTAAGAAGGCTGGCTGAGGAAAAGCTTGGAGGTGTTTTGCCGATAACCTGGGTCGGCGGCGTTTGGGATCATCGCAAGTGGACATACTTGCAAGCAGCCGATCTGATGTGCTTGCCGTCGCATTCGGAAAACTTTGGTCTGGTTATTCTCGAAGCGTTGCAAGTTGGCACTCCTGTTGTAACGACTGATCAAACACCGTGGAGCGAGCTTCCTGGTTGGGGCGGAGGTTGGATTGTTCGGCCCGGCGTCGAGCCATTAACGGAAGCTCTCGCGGAGTTTTTCAGCCAGCCAAGGTGGACAGCTGAACAGCGAACGCGCTTAGCTGCCGATATCCAAAACTGGTTTTCATGGAAAAAAGTTGGACCGGCGTATATCCAATTCTACGAGGACATTCTTCATGAAGCGCGTGGAAGATAGGTGAGACCCGCGCGGAATACTACTGACAGAACGTAGGAATCGTCTTAGGCTCCGAATCGTCGGAATTTTTCCCGAAGCAGGCCGTTCATGTTGACTCAAGAACCAGCGAAGGCACCTCGCTCAGATGTTTTCGTCGAAGAGGTGGTCGAGACTCCGGCATGGGAACAACCGGTGGCGGTGGCCGCACAGGTTGTGTATGAGAGAAAGCGCCTCTTGGCAAAGATTGCGGAGCACGATTGGATCGTCGCTTTGTTTTATGTCGGCTGCGACATTGTTTGCTGGGTCCTCCTTTATGGAATCGTCGGTTACCTCCGGCGCGATCAGTTCTTCACGACTCCGTTGGAGTTCGTTCTGGTCGATTGCATTGTCGTGGCGGTCATTCTGCAATCGCTCTATATCATCGGCGGATATAATCGGAACATAGAGACGCGCAGCCTGACCTACACCGCGGAACATATTCTCGCGGTCGCAGCAGCTGCCGCAATCAGCTCGCTCATTATCTATTCCGCGGCGGCTTACGACGCGAGTATGAAGCCGAGCCGCGGCGTGCTTCTCATCAGCTTTGTTGCGTTCCTGCCGTTGTCACTCGTTTACCGGCGATTTACGCGACGGCACCTGGCTACGTCCACCGCGCAACGCACCTTTTTGGTTATTGGCAGTGGTGAATTGGCAACGAGATTCTATGAAGCCTACCGCGTGTCGCCGAATCCGCAGCAATTGGAGTTTGTCGATAACGATACGGCGCGAGTTGGATCAACAATCGCGGGTGAAGGTTCGCCGACCATCCATGGCGGCATCGCGGCGAAACTGGCAGATCCGGATCGACGATATACTGGTGTGATCCTGACGGAAAGTGTAGATCGGCTCGGACAGGATTTAATCGAGCGATTGGTCCGGACGCAATTTCAACAGACGCGCGTGTATACCCTGGAATCGTTTTATGAAGCGCACTGGCGCCACGTTCCGATGCACACGATCGATCCATTCTGGCCTTTGCAGATGGGTTTCCAGCTCGCCCGGATTTCGCCCTACCATTATTTGAAGCGTTTGTTTGACGTCATCGCCTCCGGCGTGTTGTTAGTTATTAGTTGTCCGTTAATGGTGATGGCCTGGACGTTGATTCGCCTAACGAGTCCCGGGCCGGCGATTTTCGGGCAACTCCGGGTTGGTCGTGAGGACCAACGGTTCATCGCTTACAAATTTCGCACGATGACAGCGCCGGTCGACGCGGACAACGGAGACATTTACACCCGCGAAAACGATTCGCGTATAACGGGAGTTGGGAGGTGGCTTCGGAAATTGCGGCTCGATGAGTTACCGCAGTTGTGGAATGTGCTGAAAGGCGACATGAGTTTAATCGGCCCGCGCGCGGAGTGGGAAAAATGTGTGGAGCGCTACGAAAAGAAGATCCCGTTCTATCATTTTCGCCATCTGGTAAAGCCAGGAATCACCGGCTGGGCACAGGTCAACTACCCCTACGGCGACAGCGAAGCGGACGCGATTAACAAGCTTCAGTACGATCTCTATTATATAAGACATTATTCATTAAAGCTGGACGCCATGATCGTGCTGAAGACAGTGCATACGATGCTCTTCGGAGGAGGGCGGTAGCAACGCTCGGCGGGTTGTCAGTTATTTGTTAATAGTTATTGGTTGAGTTCGGCGATTAACTGATAACTGCTGATCTCTGACCTGTGACCTCTGATCTCCTTCGCGTAACAGCCCGCTATATCTTTTTCGCGGCGTTGGTATGCGCGCCGTGGTTCTACGGCGGAACGACTGCAATCAGTATTCTGGTAATCAACTGGCTTCTAGGCCTTGCGGTGGTGTTATGGATCGTTGAGTTATTGATTAATCGGCGCTGGCCAAAACTTCCCAAACTCCCGGTTTTGCTCGCTCTGGTTCTTCTGCTGTTCGGCGCCTGGATGACGGTCAATGCCCGATCTATTTACGACGCCGAGTTTGGCACTTTTGCCCTGATCAAAAATGTAGCGCCGGGAGCGCCGGGTTCTCTCGATTATGCGATCAGCGCCGCTTGGATGATTCGTGCTCTGCTGTTGTTGACGGCGATGTTGTTCGTTGTCGATCTTTCGCGAGACGATAAAGCGTTGCTTCAACTTTGGTGGGCAATCGTTCTCGCCGGCGCGTCGATTTCACTGCTTGGATTATTGCAAAAGGCAACCGGTGCCGAGGCAATATTGTGGCAGACGCCAATTTCTGGTTACGGAAGTACTTTCTTCGCGACTTACTATTATCACGCTAACGCCGGATCGTTTTTAAATCTGGCCTTACCATTAAGTGCGGGGCTCGCCGTTCGCGTGTTCGGCATCGAGTCGAACCAGGCCGTGCGGTCGATTTGCCTCATGGCCTTTCTTCTAAACCTGATGGCGATCGCAGCAAACACTTCCCGCGGGGCGCAATTGATCGCGGGGGTCATTCTGCTCGCGCTGTTATGGCAGCTCGGCCCGCGAATTTTTAGAGGCCTTTCGCGATCGAAAAAGAACATCGCGTTGGGAGGAGCTGCCGCGATTTTTCTGGTGATTTTTGCGGTGGGACGGGCAGCGCACTTGGATGAACCCATTCGCCGCTGGGAAACACTCGGCGAGCAGGTCTCCACTGATTCGCGATGGTCGTCTTCTCGCGTGGCAATGAGTGCCCTGCGTGATACAGGTTTTCTCGGATCCGGACCGGGAACGTTTCGAGTCATCTTTCCGGCTTACAACCAGGCCGCCAACAATCCGGCGCCCGGAACGTGGAGGTTTTTACACGAGGACTATTTGCAAACGGCGATGGAGTGGGGATGGCTGGGCGGCGCGTTATGGGCAGTGCTCTTTGTCGGCGGAATCATTTTGGCTCTGCTGAATCTTCGGAAACCGGAAGCGCGGACCTGGAGCTGGCGGCGGCGGTTGATTCTCCCGCTAGCTGTTATCGCACTTGCGGGCGTTGCGTTGCATGCGGCTGTCGATTTTCCGCTTCAGATTGCTTCAATTCAGCTTTATGTCGCAACTTATCTTGGGCTTTGCTGGGGAAGTGCGATATGGAAAGAACAAAGTAGAAAGTAAGGAAGAGATCGCTAGTCAGGCTTTCGCTTCTTTTTGCTCCGCGTCACCGTAACTACTCGAGTAGGAGCCTTCTCCAGCACCATAACCCGGGGAGGCATAGTAGTAATAATAACCGGCACCACGACTGCGAGGCAGACGGTTGAGAACGAGACCGGCGGGACGGGTGCCGGCACCGACAATCAGGGATATGGCGCGATGCACTGCCGGGCGCGGTGTTTTACGCGCCCGAATAATCACACAGATAGTTTGGACGTACGGCGCGATAAGTAGCGTGTCGCTGACCGCCAGGACGGGCGCGCTGTCGAGGACGACACGGTCGAACTGTTTTGCGGCGTCAGAAATGATCCTGGCAAAGGCAGATCCGCTAAGGATTTCGGCTGGATTTGGGGCTCGCCGGCCACCGGCGAGAACGAACAACTGGCCCCCGGTGGCAGTGTGGATTTTGCCGCGCAGAGCAATTGCGTCGCCCACAACGTCGATTTCCTCAGCGGAAATCGGCCGAGCGGCTGATTCAATTTTGGCGTTGCCGACGAGGCAATCCACCAACCCGGGCGGCTCGACGTAATTGGGACTCGGTTTGTGTTTGCCCTTGGGACCGAAAATCTTGTGCAAACTGGGGCGCCGCAGATCACCATCGATCAGCAACACCCGATATCCTTGCTGAGCAAGGGCGACAGCATAGTTCGTACTGGTAAAACTCTTCCCTTCGCCCGGCAGAGCGCTGGTAAAAAGAGAAATTTTGCGTTCAGTCTCCGGGCCAAGGAGCGAAAGTGCCGCCCGCAAGTTTCGAAACGCCTCGGCGGCTGGCCCCTCTGGCATTTCAGAAATAACTCGATAAGCATAAGCCCCGTCGCTTTTCCCTCTGGACCGGCTTACTTTGGTGTCCTCTTTCGTGTCCGGCACCGCAGCCAGAACTGGCAAACCAAATGTCGACTCGGCTTGATCGACTGTTTTAATTGAACGATCGATCGCGTCCGCGCCAAAAATAAATGCGAGGCCTGCGACCAATCCGCCCAGTAAACCCATCGCTAGCGTTTTTGAAGTGCTTGGACTTACCGGCGAGCGCATCAGAGGCGAATGCTCAACGACATTGACCGCTGTCATCTTCACATCCTTACTGACATCGGTCTGTTTGATTTGCCGAAGCACGCTCTCGTAGAGCGCCCGATCGGTCTCCGCCTGACGGGCAAGCTGTTGGTAGCCTATTGCTGCTTTGTTCAGAGCGAGCGCAGCTTTTTCCTGTTCTTGAGTGGTTGTTTGCAAACTGCTTTCGGTCGCCTTCGCCTGCTCGAGCATGTTTTGTAGAACATTCGGTTGATCCAAAACAGCGCGGCGGAGAGCATCTCTTGCCTCTTTCAGCGCCGCGCGCGCGGAAACCATTTTCGGATGTTTGTCTTTGTAACGGAGGGCAAGAGT
>Ga0137362_10000388_pt1 | contig 22358 bp, 24 predicted proteins | sample MadtaG_2_FD_104801 | JGI IMG/M metagenome (GOLD analysis project Ga0137362, IMG submission 104801) | Vadose zone soil microbial communities from Angelo Coast Range Reserve, California, USA - Mad1_100_16 metaG | ecosystem: Environmental > Terrestrial > Soil > Vadose zone | place: USA: California... | reverse complement strand
TCCCTGGAGCGGGGCGATCGCCAGAAGGTCGCCCGACGGCTTGTCCGCAAGCTCGCTGAGCTGGGCTTCCAGGTCGACCTCCGGGACGCAGCATGACGCAGCCGTGATGTTTCACACTAGAGGCTTGAACCTGAGGGGTTCCGTCAATCACTTTCGCCATGGCCTCTCGCTGAACGCTCGGATGAGCGACGGGGGAGACGTTCTGCGGATGACTGGCGGGTGTAGGCGAGTGAGGCCACTGTCAAGAAGGCCGGGGCGCGTGCCGGTCGACACCGGCACGGCCTCGGTCCAGGCCGGCCTCGATCAGGCGGCCTTGACTTCGATCGTCCTCGGCCTCGCGGCTTGCGGCGCGGGGACCCTCACCTCGAGCATGCCCTTCGTGTACTTCGCCTCCACCTGGGCGGCGTTGACGCCCTCAGGAAGGGCGAAGCTCCGCTGGAACGCGCCGTACGCGACCTCGCGGACGAAATAGTCCTTGCCCGCGGTGTCGTGATCGGCCTTGCGCTCGCCCTTGACGGTGAGGATGTTGTCCACCAAGGACACGTTTACGTCCTTCGGATCGACGCCGGGCAGGGCAAGCTGGATGACGTAGGCGCCGTCCTCCGTCCGCCCCTCCGCGGCGGGAAGCCACGGCGGACGCTGAGCTGCCTCATCCGTGGCGTCGCCGAAGAACCTCGTGAATAGGTTGTCGTCGTGGTGGAGGTGGAACTGCCGGGTCGGAGACCAGCGAAGCATGGTGTTCATGGTGCTCTCCTCTCAAAGATCTTCGTATCTAGCACTAAGATTGTTCCCCTTCGGTTTGAGCCGATCCGGAAACGTCAGCCCTCTCCCCCCTCCTCCATATACGGATCGCCCTCGACCGCTGGGTCGCCGTGGGTCTTGTCCTCAATCATCGCGGCCGTCCGTGACGGCTGCTGGAGGCAGCCGAGGATCATCGCCACCCCAGCGGCCAAGATCGTCAACCCCATCCAGTTCGGCATCGTCGTCTCCCTGTCCCTGTTACGGCACTGATCCTCAGGTCTGCGCCTTGCGGTCAGTTCCCCTTCAGTCCTGCTCGCCCCGCCGCGCTCCGCTGGTGGCGAACCGCCTTGGCCTGACCCTCAACGTTGGCGAGGAGGGCCGGGTGGTTCTCTCGCTTGAGCCCCAGTTCGACGAGGGCCCGGAGGACGATCTGGAGGCTCACCGGGAGCCTGAGTGCGGTCGTCGCCTTCCCCGCCAAGACTCGAGCCCGGTCCAGGACGTCCTGCGTGAGACTGAGGAGGACCTTCGTCTTATTCGTGAACATCGCCACCTCCTGCCGGCCCCGTCGACTCCTGCCGTCTGGTGTTATATAATTGTTATTTGATATATAATTTATATCATGGTATAAGCAGTACGTCAAGCGAGATCGCGGGAGCTAGGCCGGAGCCCCCGGTGAAAGAGGACGAGTCATGCATTTCGAAATGTTCGAGGCGTCGATTCTCGTCGGACTGATAAGCGGCTGGCTGGCGGGGATCGCCATGAAGGGCGGAGGGTATGGGGTGCTCTGGGACATCATCTTCGGTCTCAGCGGGAGCGTCGTGGGGAGCTGGATCTTCCAAACCCTGGGGGCGCCGGAGGCGGGTTGGAGCGGGACAGGTATTGCCGCGCTCGTCGGGGCGGCGCTCATGATCACGCTCCAGCGCAAGATCTGGCCCGCGCAGGTCGCGCAGGCTTAGAAAAGTGATCCGCACACCCCTCGGCGTGAGCCGAGGGGTTCGACCCCTTCCACACAAAGGCCTGGCGTGAGGCACGAGACGCACTGAGGCGAGCCGGCGTCAGCAAGAGAGGCGGTGGTGGCAATGTTCGCGAATAAGACCAGGATTCTCCTCAGTTTCCGCGAGGACGTTCTCGGGCGAGCTCGCGTGTTTCCGGGGCTGAACCTCGCTGAACACCGAATGCGTTTCGCCAGCGCGTGCCAGAGCGCATCGGGGTCAGGAGAGATCTGCTCAGGCGGCGGGTCGAGGCTGGGTGGCGTGCTCACTGAACGCTCGGATGAGCGATGGGGGGAGACGTTGTTCGGATGACTGATACCGAGACGAGAGGGGGCGGCGCCTGAGCAGGAGGTTGCCTGCAGATTCCCTCGAAATCCGGCGTGCGCGCGGTCGAATCCCTTTGCCCTCGCGCACTGCGGAACGCCTCCTGGAGACTCGTGGGCGAAGGCTCCGGTAGCCCTCACTGATGAGTGACGAGAACCGAAGGGTAACCCCTGGTTGATGAGTTACTTCGGGGTCGGCCCCCCGCGCTCAGCCTCGCGCGATCTCGGACAGGCCGGGCAGACGGCCGAGAAGGTTCCCGGTCACGCCTCCGTCGACGACGAGGTCGTGTCCGTTGACGTATCGCGCGTCGGGCCCGAGCAGGAACGCGATGACGTCGGCCATGTCGTCGGGGGAGGCGACGCGCCCGAGGGGGACGAGCGCGTCCCGCGCGGCCGCGACCCGCCGGTCCGCATAAATCCTGTCGGTCATGCCGGTGCGCGTCATGCCGGGGGACAGCGCGTTGACCCGGATGCCGTCGGGCCCGAGCTCCTGCGCGAGCACCCGCATCAACATGATGACGGCGGCCTTGCTGGGCCCGTAAGCGCCGAGGTTCGCGTGCGGATGGCTGCCGGACATCGACGCGACAACCACGATGGCGCCGCGCGCCCTCGTGAGGGCCTGGTGCGCCGCCCTGGCCAGGAGCCACGTCGCGCGCGTGTTCACGGCAAACACGCGGTCCCAGTCATCGACCGAGTAGGCACTGAGCGGGCCCGGCCGGTTGATCCCGGCGTTGCTCACGAGGCCGTCCAGACCGCCGAAGCGGGTGACCGCCTCGCCGACGACACGCGCGGGAGCGTCGACGCTGCCCATGTCGCCATGCAGCGCGAGCGCCTCGGCGCCGTGTTCTCGGAGATCCTCGACCAGGCCCTCGAGCCCGACCGAGGGGCCGAGGTCGACGGCCGCGATCTGAGCCGCTTGGCCGCAAGCGCGGCCATCTCGGGCCAGGCGGAGACAGGTCGCTCGTCCGATCCCGCTCGCTGCTCCCGTCACCAGGATGCGCACGCCTGCGCCGAGCCGATCGTCAGGTCCGGGCTTGGAACGGCTTCAACGCGACGTTGAACGTGTAGAGATTCTCCGCGTTGCTCTCCGGGCGCCGCGCCGGCTCGATGATCAGCCGCTTCTGCTCGGCCTTCGAGACCGAATTCAAAAGGAAGTCGTCCCGATTGTGCTCCTCTCCCGCGAAGTACATCTGGGTCACCATCATGTGGAAGAACCCGCCGTGCACCTTGAAATGGATATGGGGCGGCCGGATCCAGCCTCCGGGGACCGGGTAGGCGCCGGGCTTGATGGTCTTGAAGGAGTAGATTCCGTTTTCGTCGGTCATAGCCTCACCGAAGCCGAGGAAGTTCGGGTCCTTCGGTGCCGGGTTCGGATCGGCGGCGTGGATATACCGGCCCTTGGCGTTCGCCTGCCAAATCTCGACCATGGCGCCCTTGACCGGCCGGCACTCCTCGTCGGTGACCCGCCCCGTCACGTAGATAATGTCGCCCTCCGGTCGGCCGGTCGCACCCGGGACGGCGGTGAGGTCACTGTTGTGCGGCGCCGGCCTCGTGCGGTCATAGCTGTTCAGATAGAAGGGACCTTCTTCCTGAGGGGGCGTCTGCTGACACAGCTCCGCCACCGCTCGTCCGGGGACAGTGAGGGCAGCCCCGGCGACCAGAGCAGCCCGCAGAACGTCTCGCCTCGAGACACGTCGATGCAGCAACATTGAAATTCCTCCCTGTGATCGATCGGCCGGTCCGCGCTCAGGTCGGGCCACGTCCGCCACACCTGCGGGTGTGCGGGCGGGCAAAGACTAGCGGAGCGGACGATGCGAATCAACTGGAAATGGGCCGCCGACGGCGGCCGCTCGACGGGGACTATAATGGCCTCGTCGTGAACGTCGTCGAACTCTGGAAGCCCCTGCCATGAGCGCTGCCACGACGAGTATCGGTCTCAAGCGTTTGCAGCACCTGGTCCTGTGGGTGTCGGACGTCGAGCGGAGCGTGCGCTTTTACCGTGACGTGCTGGGCTTCGAGGTGAAGTCGCGGTTCCCGGGCGCGGCCTTCCTGAGGATACCGGGAAGCCCGGACGATCATCACCTGGGCCTCTTCGAGCAGACGGGCGTGCCACGGCCCGACGAGCGAGTGGCGCGCATGTACCACTCCGCGTGGGAGGTTGGCGACATCACTGACCTGGTGCGCGCGCGGCAGCGGCTGATCGAGGCGCGCGCGCTGGTCGGCTCGTCGAATCACGGCGTGAGCCTGTCGCTCTACGCCAAGGACCCCGACGGGCTCGAGTTCGAGATCTTCTGGACGGTGCCCGACGGCAAGGCGGCCGGGACGCGGGAGCTGGATCTCGAAGGCGAGATGGCCCGGCGCGGCATCACGATCACGTAGGCCTGGACCCGCCTGGCTCCAACCTGCCTCGGCCCACCCCGGGGGGCACCAGTTCAGAATATGCAGGTGCAGAACGCTCCGCGTCGCCTCGCAGAGGATGAGAGCGGCGAAGCGCGTCAGCGCTTCTTCGGGGCCAGCTTCACCTGATAGACGGCCAGGGCTCTCCGCACACTGTCCGTGACCCCCGACGTGCTGAGAGTGGCTCCAGTGATCGCGACGATCTCCTGGCCCAGCGCGAGGTCCGGTCTCAATGTCTTACGGTCGAACTGCCGAAGCCAACGGCCGGGAGGAAGATAGTCTAGCGATTCGTCGAACGCCAACAAGGTCGTCGACGCGACCACGCCGTCCGGCTCGAGGACGATGAGGACGGCTTCGGGCTGCGTTCGCACGATGTGGACGTCGACCATCGCGTAGCCGAGGAGCCTCTGGTTCTGCTTGCCGATGTGGACGGGAATCATCCGGGATTCGAGCCGGGCCCGGGCGAGACTCTCGACCTGGCGGACTTCGGGCTCGCTGAGGAATAGCGTTTCCTTCTCGATTGCCGACGCGTCTGGGAAGGCGAACCGGAGCGCCTGATCCATGGAGTAGAAGACCTTGGCCCCGACGTCGCCCGTGAGGCCCGCGGCGAGTGCGGCGAGGAGCAGGGCTCCGACTGCCCTCGACAGCGGCACTCTCAGTGCCGACCGAACCCGCCGCCAACTCGTCGCCAGCGGTCCGCGGGCGTGCCGCTTCTGCCCTGGCCCCGCCGGGTACGACGCCAGCCCGGGTTGCGGTCCCTCCCGGAGGGTCACGAGGCTGGCTCCTCGAGCGCGTCCATGCTAGACGGGCCAGCCTTTGTAGGTGATATCGAATCCGAGTTCGGTCAACACACGGCACGCCGTGAGAGTCGAGAGCTGTCACGGTCCAGCGCAGCGGCTTTGGCCAACGTCTGTTTCGGGCGGAACTCTTGTCCGTCGATGATGACGGCCCATTTCCGGCCGGGCCGTGGCGCTAACTTGCGAATCACGAGACGAAGGGCGTTTTCGGTCGCCTTCACGTCGCGACCACGGCAGGTGAACCAGGTATAGCGGTCTCCGATTGCCCCTTGGATTGGACCCCATCACGCGGTCCAGATAGCTGCTCCCTCATGCCGGCTCTCCGCTGCGAGACCCCAATTTCATCGAAGGCATTAGTGCCGCTGCCAGTGCTCGATTGTCGTGTCTGGGGGCGGAGCTTAGCAGGGGGACGACCCATGTCAACAGCGAAAGGAAACGGAAGGAGGAAGAAGAGACCCAGGCTGATGGCTCGTTGACGCGATGAATTGCATAAGGTGGGAAAAGATTCACAAGATCTACGAAAGATGGTCTTGACACGCAGTCAAACGGCGTGCCATAGCTTGCCACGCGCGAGGGCTGAGCCAGTGGGACATCCTGGAAGCGGCGGGCCATCGGGGCGCCACCCACCATCGGAACGAGCTGAACACCGCGAACGGGACACAGCGGACTCGTTCGCTCTTGACATGGCGTCGGCCGCCCGGCGCCCCCGCGACCCGAACAGGGACCAAGAGGAGAAACGCATGGGCATCTATCTCAGCGACCGTGAGCTTGCTGAACTCGAACCGGCGGAAAACGCCTTTCCTTCACCCGTTCCCACTCAAATCGTCTCAAACGGGGAGTTTAACCCCCTCCCGCAGACGGCACAGCAGCGCGAGGTAGAAGCGCGTATCAAGGAGCTGGCCGACACCCACGGGCCGAGACAGGGCCTCGACCGCCGGCGGTTCCTCCAGACGGCGAGCGGCATGGCGGCGGCCTTCCTGGCGATGAACAAGGTCTTTGGCAACCTGTTCGACGTGAGTGAGGCCGAGGCGGCCAACCCCGACGTCGCGGCCGCGCGCGCGGACGCCTCGAGGGGCCAGTTCATCATGGACGTGCAGACCCACTTCGTGCACGACCAGTACACCCAGAAGGGGATCCTTGGGCTTGCTGTCTTCGCCTCGCAGCACTGGAACCCCACGCTGGCCGGGAAGACGGATGACCTTTACATCTACAAGTTCGAGAACTACGTCCGGCAGATCTTCCTCAACAGCGACACGTCGATCGCGCTGTTGAGCGGCGCGCCGTTCGATGACCACTCGTGGGAGTTCCTGCAGAACGATCAGATCCGCGAGGCGGCGAACATGGTCAATCGAGTAGGCGGCGAAAGCACCCGAATGCTCGCCCACTCCCTCGTTACGCCTGGGCAGCCGGGCTGGATGGACAAGGTCGATTACGCGATCGACAAGCTGCATCCGGACAGTTGGAAGCTCTATACGATCGGCGACCCGCTGACGGCCAAGACGAAGTACCCGTGGCGCCTCGATGACGAGAAGCTCGTGTACCCGTTCTACGAGAAGGCCGTCAAGGCAGGAATCCGCACCCTCTGCATCCATAAGGGGCTGATGCCGCGCGACTACGAGGAGAGCTGGTCAGGCGTGTGGAAGTACAACACGCCCTGGGACATCGCCAAGGCCGCGAAGGACTGGCCGCAGCTGAATTTCGTCTTTTACCACGGATGTTTGCGGGCCTTCCAGGAACTGCCGGACCAGGTGCTCGCCGATTTCGAGAAGACCGGCAACATCCAATGGGCGAGCGACCTCGCACGCATCCCCGGCGAACACGGTGTCAGCAACGTGTATGCGGAGATGGGGACGAGCTTCGCTAACTCTTGCACGGCCAACCCGCGCTTTGCGGCGGCTCTCCTCGGCACTTGGATCAAGGGCCTCGGCGTCGACCACGTGGTATGGGGCACCGACTCTGTCCTCTACGGGTCGCCCCAGTGGCAGATCGAGGCGCTGCGCCGTCTGGAGATCCCCGAGGACATGCAGCAGAAGCACGGGTTTGCCCCGCTCGGTGGACCCACGGGCGCCGTCAAGAACCAGATCTTCGGCCTCAACTCGGCGCGCGTCTATAACGTGAACCTGCGCGCAGACTACCCGCGGCTCACCGTGGACAAGTTCGCGCAGCTCAAGGAGGAGTACAGGCTCGCGGGCAATCTGAACGACCTGCGGGACAACTACGCGCACGGCTTCATCGCCAAGCGCACGGCCTAGCTCGCACCGGCATCACGCGACGGCCGGGGGGCGTCAGTCCCCCGGCCGTCCTTCTCCCCGTGGCCCCACGGGCAGGGGCCGAGACCCACTTGACGATTCCGTAGGTCGTGCCGAACCCGGCATGTCGTCTCTCCAACGCTGGTGCCAGGAACTCATGATCCACTGGCAGTGTCGCGTAAGGATCGTGCTGAGCGCCGCTTGCTTGGCGATTCTCGCCAGTCGCGTAGCGACGCCCGCCTCAGGCGGGTCGCTAGCGACTCGCCGCGGCGAGGGGACCCCGGCCGGGGAACACGCGCGCGTCGCCGACGTTGGGGCGTCCATCCAGGCGGCCTCAATGGAGAGTGCACCGGGACAAGTAGTGAAAGCGGGGGCGATCGCCGGGAGGGTTGTCTCCTGCTCTGGGCCTGTTGCGGGCATACGGGTGTCGATCGGAGGTCGCGCCGATTCGGCGACTGGCGGGCCGGGCGGAGCGTTCAAAGTGAATGATCTCCCACCGGGGACCTTTGATTTGACCGTCGAGGCTCAAGAACAGCAAGGTACGATCGCTGGCATCCACGTAGTATCGGGCCAGACGACAGACATCGGCGAGATCAACCTCACCGACTTCCGTGCTGACCCGAATCATTGTGGAACGTGTGGTACAAGGTGTCCGCCGGGCGCGTCGTGCGCCTACGGCCGCTGCGCCTGTCCTGCTGGACTCACCCTCTGTGGTGACACGTGTACCGGCCTTGCCGACCTTGAGCACTGCCGCGCCTGCGGGAATCGATGCGCCGCGTGGCCAAACACCATTCCCCGGTGTGGCGCCCAGGACTGTGTGTTTCGGTGTTTGGCCGGCACTGCCGATTGCGACGGACGTCGGATCAACGGCTGCGAGACGCAGATCGATCGGGACGTCAGTAACTGCGGGGCCTGTGGGAATATCTGTCCGCCGGGCCTCCGCTGTGTAGACTTGCGGTGCCAGTGAATAGGGCGCGCGCCACCCCGAGCCATTCTGCGCGGCACGCATCCCGCTCGGTCGGGAAGCCGGGGGGCGACGAACCGACAGGAGAGCCGGAGCCATCGCGAGTTCGCTCAGACCGAAGCGAAGCGATAGGGAGGACAGAACATGAGGCGTCGCTGGATTTCGCTCGTGGGCGGATTCGTCCTCTTGCTGCTCGGCGCTCCTGTCGGTGGCCAGAGTGACGATAGCGCTGACGGGAAGGTGCTGTATCTCGACAACTGCGGCGGCTGTCATGGCCTCATGTCGTCTAAGTCATCGGCGCCGCGTCCCGTGCGCGCGGCTCTGGCCTCGCCCGCCGGACTCATCCTAGCAAATGGCCCCTCTGCGGCGTGGGGGCATAGCGGCAGGGTATCGCTCGACCCTGGGTTCTGGATGAAAGGCGGCACGCGGGTCGCGGTGGCGCCACCATATGGGCCGACCCTCCGCGGCGTATACGGGCGACCGGCAGGGACCGTCGAGGGCTTTCTATACTCGCGCGAGTTTCTGAAGAGACTGCAGGGGGTGATATGGACCCGCGAGACCCTGGACATTTGGATTGCTGATTCGCAGGCGTGGGTGCCGGGTTCCATGATGTTCTACAAGCAACCTGATCCCGAAGCCCGACGAAAGATCATCGCCTACTTGTCGAACGCCAAGTAGGCGACACGTCAGCCAGGCCCGCTGCCGTCCAGGTCCACGGTGACCTGGATGGAGGAGACGTGGGTGATGGGCATCCCGCGCCGCAGCATCAAGCTCGCGTACGTTGTGTCGGGCGTCGTCACCCTGACCCCCTGAGCCGAATCGGCATAGCGTGATTCACAGCGCGACGCGCGTCTGGACGCCTATTGGTTTTTGGGCCCAGCCCGACAAGACGATAGACTCGAATCGTGAGAGCGTTCAGGCGAGTACGTCTTGGTGCTGGGCTTGCGATCATGCTGGCTAGCTACACGGTGAGCGCACGAGCTAACGATCGCGAGAAGTTGGCCATGGCCCACGTGCGGTTGACACTCCCGCCCAACTGTACGTTGGTGGGAACGGTCAAAGATGATTCGATGGAGGACCTTCGCAAGAAGATCGTTCGCGCTGGTGGCGATATTGGACTCCTCTCCTTCTCCCTCGATGATCTGTCGGTCATCTACGCCAAGGTCTACCGGTGCCCAGCGTATTCCCCGTCGATACCGCCTCCACCGCCGCCGCGCTGAGCCATCCGGCGTGTGCCTGAGGAGTTTCAAACTTCGTCACCCCTCTTCGTTCCGCCGTCGGAGGCTGTCGCGCCGAGGTAGGTGCTGGGACCCGCTACGGAGGTTCTGGGCGAACGTCGCTCGGACGGCCGCGTCAGGCGCTTGTGGCCTTCAGGCGGAGCACGTTGAACGCCGGCACCGGTTTGAGGAATCCCTTCAGGTGGAGCTCCCCGATGGGTTCGATCTCGAGTAGATCCTCGGCCGTCGCGAGCAGCCGCTGGGAGACCAGGACCTGCCCGGGCCGGGCCTCACCGCAGAGGCGTGCGGCAAGATTCGTCACGGTGCCGATGGCTCCGTAGTCCCAGCGCCCTTCGAAGCCGATGGCGCCAATCGTCGCGTAGCCCTGCGCGATCCCGACGCCGAAGTCGAGATCGTAGCCGCGCTTGCGCCACCTCCCGCTGAGCTCGCCGACTCGATCGCGCATGGCGAGCGCCATGCAGATCGCACGTGTGGCGGGATTTGAGACCGGCACGGGATCGTTGAAAAAGACCATCATCCCGTCACCCGCGAAACGCTCGAGCGTGCCCTCGTGGGCCAGGATGAGTCTGCCCATTTCGGCGTGGTATTCGCGGAGGACGCCCATGATCTCCTCGGGCTCAGCGGTCTCCGCGAACGCGGTAAAGCCGCGGAGGTCCAGGAACGCGACCGTCACCTCGCGCCGGTGGCTCTTGAGGGGGTCCTCGGCGCCGCCCTCGACGATCAGCTCGGCGAGCTGCGGCGAGAAGAAGCGCTTGAGCCGCCCGAGGCGCTCGACCTGGGCCACCTGCTCGGCGACCCGTTTCTCAAGGGTCTGGTTCCACTCCCGGAGCTGGGTCGCCTGGGCCTCGAGACGGGCCGCCTGCGCCTGAACCGTGTCGTGAAGCGCCTTGATCCGGAGCATCGACTTGACGCGGGCGACGAGCGCGGGCTGATCCACGGGTTTCGTCAGGTATTCGTCGCCTCCCGCCTCGAGTCCGGCGATCACGTCCTTCGAGTCAGCCTTCGCGGTGACGAGTATGATTGGCGTAAAGGGAAGGGAGGGATCCGACTTGAGTCGACGGCACACCTCGATTCCGTCCATCCTTGGCATCATCACGTCGAGGAGGATCAGGTCGGGCTGCTTCTCGCCGGCGACCGCGAGCGCCTCTTCACCGTCCGCCGCTGTAACGATCTCGTACCCGTGAACGGCAAGCCGCGTCTGCAGGATCTCCAGGTTCATTGGATTGTCATCGACGATCAGGATCCGGGGCGGCGTCCGCACGTCTCGCTCCCGACTACGGCAGGTGTTCCCGGATCGTGGCGAGAAGCTGACGCGGACTGAAGGGCTTGGTGACGTAGGCGTCACACCCGGCTTCGAAGGCTTTGCGGTCGTCTCCGCTCAACGCGTAGGAGGTCACCGCGATGACCGGGATCGCCCGGAGCGCGGGGTCGCCCTTGATCCGCCGCGTCGCCTCGTACCCGTCGAGCCCGGGAAGCTGGATGTCCATGAGGATGAGGTCGGGGCGACGGGCGGCCGCGAGGGCCACCCCCTCTTCTCCGGTGACGGCCTCGATCATCTCGTAGCCCGCACTGGCGAGGAGGTCGCGCAGGATGTGCCGGTTGTCCTCTTGATCCTCGACGACCAGGATCCGTCGGTTCATGACGTCTCCGAGACCGTGACCCGCGTCGGCAGCATGACCGAGAACGTCGAGCCTTTCCCCGGGGCCGACTCTACCTTGATTCGTCCGCCGTGCATCTCGATGATCCGCTTTGCGATCGCGAGGCCGAGGCCCGTGCCGCCCTTCGTCCGGGTGGCCGAGCTGTCGACCTGGTGGAACTCCTCGAAGATCTTCTGCTGATCGGCCTCGGAGATGCCGGGACCGGTGTCGGCGACCGAGACCAGGAAGGCGCCGTTGGCCGAGGTCACGCGGACCATAATCTCTCCGGCGTCGGTGAACTTGATGGCGTTCCCGACGAGGTTGAGGAGCACTTGCGTGATGCGCCGTTCATCCCCTCGACCCACGGGGAGGTCTGGCGCCAGCGAGACGCTCAACCTGAGTTTTTTTTCCGCCACCAGGGGCTCGACGGCGGTGACGACGGCGTAGACGACCTCCTTGAAGGAGTAATCGTTCAGGGAGACTGTGAGTTGGCCGGCTTCGATCTTGGACAGGTCGAGCACGTCGTTGATTAAGCCGAGGAGATGGCGCCCGCTCTTCTGGACTCGCTCGAGGACGTCGCGGATCTTTGCGGAGACTTCGCCATAGATGTTGTCGAGAATGAGCTCCGTATAGCCGAGGATCGCGTTGAGGGGCGTCCGCAGCTCATGGCTCATGTTGGCCAGGAACTGGGACTTGTGCTTGCTCGCGACTTCGAGCTGGTGGCCCTTCTCCTCGATTTCGCGGAAGAGCCGCGCGTTCTCGACGGCCACCGCCGCGTGCGAGGCGAAGATCTGCAGTAGATCGACCGTTTGCGGCAGGATGGGCTGGCGGCTCCATTTGTTGTCGGCGGTGAAGAGCCCCACCCGGCGACCGCGCGCAATCATTGGGAGGACGATGAAGCTCTTCGTGCGGATCGCCCGGATCTCCGAGTAGGGCGGCCGCAGCCGAAGCTCAGACGGGAGCGGGATCGCTTCGGTGAAGACGAGCGGAGCGCCTTCTGCGTAGGCCTTGCCCATCGCCCCCGCCTCGACGAGAGGGATCTCGACTCGATCGAAGTCCTTCCACTCCTCCTCGGAGAAGCCGGCGCCGGCAAGCGCGGCGAGCCGGGTCTCGCCCGGCAGGACGGCCCAGATGTAGAAACGGTCCACCGCGACAACCTGCCGCGCCGCTTCGAGCACGCGGGTAAGCTGGTCCCGGAGTGATAGAGGCTCCTGCATCGCCGTCGACAGCCGATAGAGTTGGTTCAGGTTATTGGACATCCGAGTCAGCGCCGCGTCTCGCTTCTCGATCTGCGCCAGCATCTCGTTGAAGCCGTCGACCAGGAGGCCGACTTCGTCCTCGCTCTGCTTTACCGCCCGCACTGCGTAGTCCGTCCGCTCTGAGACGGTCTTTGCGGCCTGAACGAGGTGCAGGATTGGCCGGGAGATGACCCGCTGAAGTTGGACGGACAGCACCCACCCGACGAGGGAGGATGCGAGGATGACGAGCACACCGATGCTGGCGTACCGCCTGAGACGCCCGTAGAACTCGTCCAGGTCCGAGCTGATGTAGATCGTGCCGATGGGCTCACCGTCGAAGACGATCGGGCGCGAAACGGCGAGGTGGCCGCGGTCAGAACGACGGCAACCGTCCCTCGGGGGCAACGGTCGTGGCGACGGCTCCCCTGGAGCGTAGGCGGCGAACAACCGACCCTCCTTGCCGTACAGGCACGCGGACGCGATATGCTCCTGGGCGCGAAGCGACGCGAGCGTCGCCGCACCGGCTTGCTGATCGTCGAATGCGAGCGCTGCGGTGCTGTTATTCCCGATGATATCGGCGAGGATCATCAGGTCGCGCGACATGGCCTGCCGAAACGTGATCAGGTCGTAGGTGACGTAGGCCGCGCCGGCCAGCAGCAGCGTGACGCTGCTCGTCACCATGGTGATCAGCGTTAGCTTGCGCTTGATCGAGACGTCTCGGAAGAGACGCCGGAGGCCGGGGCTACTGTCTGACAACTTTGGCGAGACTCAGGAGCTGCGAGCTCAGCTTGAGCCCGGCTCGCTCGGCGCTGTTGACGTTGATCTCGAAGCGCACCCGGTTGTTCTGCACAAAGAAGTTGATGATCCCACCCAGCTCGACGAAGCGGTCCATCTCGCCGACCGTCAGCACGTTCAAGCCCTGGAGGCTCTCGATGACCCGCGGCAGACGCCTTCCTTCGGACGAGCCGATGAAGACGACCTGACAGGTTTCGAGCTCCCGGCCCGGCTCGATCCGCCGGACGGCGACCCGTCTGGACTTCACCGTCTTGCCCTTGATCGACTCCAGGGCATCGGCGAACGGATCATCCCTGAGCACGCAGATGTTTATCGTCTCGCTGCCCTCGGGCAGGGCGTCTCGGGGCCAGTCGACGAACTTGATAAAGTTATAGATAAAGGCCGCCTTGATCTGATACTCGCGGACCTCCGGCGACTGCGCGTGGGCGTTCGGCAAGGCGGCGCTCGCGGCGCAGACGCCGGTGATTGTCGCCAGCCGCAGCACGGCAGGGAGCGCGCGCAAGGACGTCGGCAGGTTCAGGATCCGTGCGTTCAAAAGATCCACTGCCATCCGACTCTGACGAGCCAGTCCATCTGTAGGGCCGGCCCGTCGAGTGACTGGTACACGGGCGCCCCCGCTTCGACCGCGAGTCGCTGGCCCTTGAGGATGCCGCTGGGCGCGTAGAGGTTGAGGCCGAGGAGGAGGTCGATTCTCCTTCCCCCCTGTCGGTTGGGATCTTTCGTCGGCGCGGCCGCAGGGTTCAGTCTTGGATCGGCGCCGTCAATGTTCTCCCACAACTGTCCATCGATCTGGCTCGTAATGCTCAGCCAGTCGGTCCACTTCCGCGCCGTCCAAGCGCTCAGGCGGTAGCGGTTCCCCAGCCGGTAATGATTGCTATTCCGTCCGAGTCTGACCGTGGGAATCATCTCGGACCCCCACGCCCAGTTCGCCGACTGGCCCAGGTAGGTGATCCCCGGTAGCAGATCAACCGTCCCCGATCCCAGTTGGTCGTCGTACTCTAACCTCAACTTGCCCAGCGTGCGGTTCGGGCCAAAGTCCTTCTCGTCGATCGACCCAGTTGGCACGCTCACCCCGGCGTTGAGGAGAAGCTCGTGCTCGAACCGGCCCACGCGGTAAACGGTGCCGAGGACTCCCAGTTGTAAATCGCCGATCCCTTCCGAGTGTTCGGTAAAGCGCACGCCCGTCCGGGTGACATGATTCATCGCCTTAACAAGGTACGGCAACATCGCGCTGAGCGTCACGTCGTCGGTCGGCGCGTACATGACCGTCGCCATGTGCGTTTCCACGCTCATGTTCGTCGGGGCGGTGTCGAACTGCTGAAGAATCTGAGCGTGGTTCACTCGCCGCGTGCCATCCCGATTCCCGTCCATGTCCTCGAGCATGTATTCGTAGGCAACCATCCACTGGCCCGCGAAATGAATGTGGGTAGCGAGCACATTGATTGAAACGACGTCGATCTTCATCAGCTCCTCAAGAGTCAGCTTTGTCAAATCGCTTGGCTCCTGAGCCTGCGCCAGGGTGTAGCCGCAGCCGACGATCGCCAGCATCACCAGGAGGAGGACCGAGCCTATCCTACGCATGGCCAGAGCTCGGCGACGGGCGGAATGGTCCGACGAACACGGGACTCGGTGGGACGAATCCGAATGAGTGTGTTGGCGTATGAGCCTTGCGGAAACTCGCACGTGGCGCCGAAGTCGGTCGCGGCCCTCCGCGAAGCATGACCGGCACCGCACGACGCCATAGTCCATTCCCCGGCCGAGCGGTCGGTGCCGAACCACTGGAACCACTGCCAGTAAAAAAGTTGGCAGCCAAAGTTAGGCAAGTTCGATAGCGTTGTCAAGGGCTTGTACTTGACTTTAACTTTACTCGTCCAGTAGGTATGAGACGGTGAGAGATGCGCGGGTGGGGAGGGACGTCGGCCCTTGGTGGAAAGAGTCGGAGGCGGACGTAGACGACTCGTGGCGCCGGGCGGGTCGTCAGGCTCCGATGAATCAACTTTTCCGCACCATCAGATACAGCGCATGATCCGACAGCACCGCCACATGCGGGGCCCGGGGCGCCGAGAGAAGGTTTCGGGGTGCCGGCTTGATCTCCGTCGCGGCGCTGGCCAGTCTTGGTCGGGCCGGGAGGGGATGAGGACGCAGCGCCTGTTGATCGGCGCCCGTGGGCAGGCCGACTGGTGCGAGCGACCCGTTCGACCCTCGTCTCGCGCGGTGATCGGCGAGCTCTTGGTCGTACCGGTTCCAGCAGGGCCGCGGCCTGCTCATCGTGCCGCGGTAAGACCGGGCCGGCGGGCAGACGCCACGGTCGGCGTGTCGTGGTTCCGCCGTGATCGTCGCTGGGGTGCCCGCCCGCGCATGACGCCGACGCGTCGCCGCCGAGTGGCGCCCCAACGTCGGAGCGGATGCCGCGAGCCGCTCGACTGAACGCGAGCGCAATGCTCGCCGCAGCCAGACGGCCGATTGGTCGCGCCGCTTGCAGTTCCCGCGGTAGCGTGCTCAGGTAGACTGAGAGGGACCGTCAGCGATGAAGCTGTCAGCGAAGTTCGCCAGACAGGAGAGCGAGCAGCAGCGGCTTGAGCGAATCGCCCGGAAGCGTGTCTCCGGGGCCCGCGCCGAGGCGGTCCGTCGCATGCTCGGGCTCGACGCGACCGACCGAAAGCCGAGGCGAACCGCTCGGCAGCCCGGGGCCGATGCGGCCGCCCCGCGGCAGCTTCCTTGTCCCGAGTGCGATCGCCGTTTCGCGCTGCCGATGCACCTGGGCCGTCACCTGCGGGCGATCCATCACCGCGAGCCAGCCGCCGGGAAGGGCGCCCCCGAGGCCGCCTAGCGCGGCGCGCCCGGGCGACGGGCGGGCACGCGGTCCACGCGGCATCTCTCCACCACGCCCGAGGGTGAACAGAGCGGGCAGTTCTCGCCCCGGGCTCCCTCTCGCTCGGCCCGCGTGCCCCGCTCATTGCGCTCCCGCCGCCTGCTCCAGCCGCGATCGCAGGTCGGCCTCGCCGCACACCGTCGTCGCGGCGGTGGGGCGGCGATGGGCCGACCCACGCGCGAGGGATCACCCCCCAGGGGGGACCGGTGATAAGGGCCCGGCGGCCTTCATGTCTGCCGCCGAGCGTCGATTTCGAAAGCCAGCCTCGATTGCCCTCGCGGTCGATCCTCGGGGGGGGGCACGACCTCTGCCACTAGATCGCGCCCGCCCGTGCGGTGAGGAGAGACCAAAGCCAAGCTCGCTACGGAGCTACACGGGGCGAGACCCCGGGGAGAGCTTGCGGCCGATCCGCTTTTCGATCACGTGGGTCACGGCGGAGAAGTCTTCGGCCCCCCAGCCGTTGTCCATGGCTTCGTCGTAGGTGCGCTTGGCCTCCTCCAGAATGGGTGTGGGCACACCGAGCGTCCGGGCGTGCTGTAGCGCGAGGGTGGCATCCTTGCGCATGTGTTGCAGCATGAAGGTTGGGGAGAACTCGCCATCGAGCACGCGCCGGGCCCGGCGCTCCCAGTAGGTCCCGTAGGCCATGCCGCCGCCCCTGCAGACCACCTCGTAGAATGTGTCGCCGTCCACGCCGGCCTTCACGCAGGTCGCCAGCGCTTCAGCCACCGCCACCGAGATGACAGCGGCCAGACCGTTGTGCATCAGCTTGATGCGGTTGCCCGTCGCGGAGGGCCCCACGTACATGTGGAGTTTGCCCATCATCTTCAGGTATGGCTCGATCTTCGCCAGGGTGGTGCGATCGCCGCCGACGATGAAGAAGATCTCACCGGACACGGCCTGGGGCTGGGAGCCCAGCATCGGCGTGTCCATGTGAGAGATACCCTTGGTCTGGAGCGCGCGGTGGACCTCGAGTGTCGCCTCTGGGCTCACCGTGGAGCAGTCGGAGGTGACGAGGCCGGACTTGCCTCCGGCGACGATGCCGTCGGGGCCCAGGTACACCCGGCGGACGACGTCGTCGTTGGGAAGGCAGGTGAAGACGACGTCCGACTGCTCGGCCAACGCCGTGGGTGTGGCCGTGACTTGGACGCCCTTGAGGGCGCGGGCCGCTTGCAGTGCTGCCGGGCTCACGTCGTGGACCACCAGCTCCACGCCCGCTTTGGACAGATTCGCGACCATGGGCAGGCCCATGGTCCCGAGGCCGATGAAGCCGATCTTATTGGCCAAAGGGCCTCCGGGTGTGCATGGCGCCTGGCGGCGCCGGTTCGCGCCTCTGTGGGCGAAAGGCCGGCCGCGCCGCGCGCCGCCGCCTCGAGCATCGCCGGACGCGGTCGCACAGCACGTGAGGGCGGCGAAGACGAACGCGGTGCGCCCGCCCGCCGTCGCCGCCTGCGCCTGGCGGGAGAGGGGGCCGGGCGCGTCCCCGCGCGCCGAGCTCGGCGCGCCCAGGCGATTTCCGTACCCTCGTCGGCTGCGGACCGATCCTCGTCGAGGAACGTCGTAGAAGGTAATCGAGAGCTTCAGACCCGTCAATCCCGCGGGTACAATTGGGGAGAGGGGGACCGCCGCGGCCAGCGAGCTATGTGGGATACAGGCCTCTGGATCTTGGTGGTCGTCATCATCGGCGCGCTCACGGTTTCCGGCCTGCTGTTTATCTTCGAAGACCGGCTGCGACGCGAGCTGGACCTCCGGCGCTGGAAGCGCCGGTGGCGGCAAGGGCCGCACCGCCGCTAGCGGAGCGATGTCCGACGCCGGGGGCGGTCAGGGCTTGTGTGCCGTCTCGGGGAAGGGGAGGAATGTAGCTGTGCAGGAGCGACGCCGTCATCCGCGCACACCGATCGCGTGGCCCGTCCAGCTGTGGATCGACGACGAGTTGGTTGTCGGGCGCGCGCTCGACGCGAGCCCGTATGGGATCTGCGTGGCCACGGCACCGACGGTCAGCCTCAAGGTGGGCCACTCCTACCGCGTGAGCGTCCTGGCGAGCGGTCAGGACGACCTCAACTGCCTTGGACGGGTCCGGTGGGTCGGCGAGCGCGCCGCGGGGCTGGAGACCGACCAGATCCTCCCGGTCGGCTGATCCAGCCGGCGCGCCGGCGCCGCTTGGCCTACCGCGTGATGACTCCGCACGCGATCCGGGCGCCCGAGTTCCCGGCGGGATCCGTCGTATCGTCGTCGGCGCGCTCGTGGATTACCAACGCCGTCCCGGTGGGCGGAAAGAGCGAATGCGAGTCCACGTCCGACCCGAGCGTAACCCCGCGGACGACCAGGTCCATCCGTGCGGTGCCGTCGGCGTCGACGATGATAGTTGGCAGGTCGCCGAGATGCGGACCCTCGGGGTTCTTGAGCCCGTGCTTCCGGCCGGCCGGGTTGAAGTGGCCCCCGGCCGAAGTGCAAGCCGGCGGATCACATCGACCGACGGTGTGGATATGGAGTGCGTGGCTCCCGGGCGGGAGATTCGAGAGTCGCAGGGCGATTCGTACGCCGTTGGGGGCGTCGGTCACCATCGCCGTGCCGAGCGACTCGCCCTTGGCGTCTTGGATGTCAGCCCGGGCGGCCTGGGCGCGCGCCGGCGTCGGTGTGCTCAGCGCGAGTAAGAGGGATCCTGCCAGGAGAACCGCTGCGGTTAGTCCGAAAGGTCCGCGCGTCATGGGCGCTTCCCTCCTCATGGCCTGACTCGGCGTTCAGGGGGCGAAGTCGCGGATCACTTTCCGACCGCGGCGGGGTGTTGTCAAGGCCCGACGCTTCGCTCCGCGCAGCGGGTGACGGAAATGGTGCGTGGCAGCGGAGGCGGGTCTAGACCGCGCCGACCTTGGACGCCCGGAGGCGTTCCAAGCTCAACGCGACGGCGCTGCCGAGACGATCGAGACCGCTTGGCTTGAACAGGCAGTCGACGGCGCCGATCTGAAGGCCCGCCCGGGCCAGGACGATGTCCTGGTTGCCGGTGAGGATGATGACGCCGAGTCCCGGGTCCGCGGTCCGAATTCGCCGGAGCACCTCAAGCCCGTCGATGTCGGGAAGGCCGATGTCGAGGAGCACCAGGTCCGGGCTGTCCTGCCGCAGGGCGCCGAGGGCCTCGTCCGCGGTGGCCGCGTGGGTGACGGTGTACCCCTCTGCCCTCAGGAATTCGCACAGTAAGTCGCGGACCCACGCCTCGTCGTCGACGACCAAGATGCGGGCGCGCAGCGGCGCCGCCGTCGGCGTCGGCTCGGAGGGCATCCCCTCCCCTCGCTCCGGCCTGACTCGCAGCTTGATGGCGTCCAACCTCAGCGCCCCGTCGTGACGAGGACCGGCGCTTCGAGACCGATCAGCGCGGCCGGGACCTGTTCGAGGATCTCCAGCCCGATCCCGTGACGGCTGACGTGTCGGACAACCGCGGTGCACGAGAACTCGCCGGTGGTTCCCGGACAGAGTTCGAGGCGGTATTCCTGGTCGAGCTTGAGGACGCCCGACGGAAGCCAGCTCACGGTGATCCAGGCGCCGTGGAGACCGCCGTTTACCGACCGCCCGGCAATGAAGCACTTCTCGCTGATCCACAGCCGGATCGGCCACACCACCGTGTGCCGATCGTACTTTCGCCGTTCGTCCAAGGTCCCCTCCTCGAGAGATGCGTGATGCAGAGATCGCCGGCTGCAAGAAGAACGCCATGGCTCGGAGGCGCACCGGGAGCGCCCCCTCGGCTCGGGCGAGGGTCGAAGGAGTGGGAATATCGGCGCTTGGGCGTCGGCGACGTGACGGCGTCATCGCCGGCCCGGCGGGCGGGCGGTGTCAGGCGTGCACGCGCGTGTCAGTACGTGGCACGGCCGCAGGTCAGATCGGCCAGGACTCCTGGCGATAGCCCATCTCCCAGAACATCCACTCGAAGCGGGTCGTCGCCAGGAAATGCCGACGCATGGGCTCTTGCGCCGCCGCCGGCAGCCGGCTCGCGATCTCGTTGGTGGCGTCTAGGACGGAGCGGACGAGGTTCCCGAACTCCGCAGAGGCGTAGGTCCCGATCCAGCGAGCGTAGAGCGGGTCGGGTGAGCCCGCCCGCTCGAGCGCCTTGCCGACTTCCCAGTAGATCCAGTAGCAGGGCAGGAGCGCGGCCACCGCCTCGGCGAAGGGCGACGCGTATGCGACCGCCAGGAGATAGCTCGTGTAGGCGAGGTTCGTGGGCGCGAGGGGGGTGGCCGCGATCTCGGCCGCGCCGAGGCCGAACTCACGGAAGAACCCCTCGTGCAGGGTCCGCTCGACCTTGATCGCGCCCGCGGCGTGCTCGTTGAACATCACGAGCCAGTCGTCGCGGGGGGCGCGGGCGGCGGCGACTGAGAGCGCTCGGGCGAACTCGCGAAGGTAGAGCGCATCCTGCACCGCGTAGAAGCGGAAGGCCTCGCGCGGGAGCGAGCCGTCCGTGAGCCCCCGCAGGAAGGGGTGCCGGAGGATCGCGGCGTAGATGCCGGCGATCGAGCGCCAGAGTTCGTCGGTGAAGGCGATGGGTCACCTCGCGCGACGATTGTACTTCGCCCTCGGGCCGCCACGCCTGTACGCCACGCCTGTACCCTTGACCGCCGCGCTCGGCGGAGACTACGCTCGGACACGCGAGGGCGACCCCGAGACAGGAGGGCGGCGTGAGCCCCTACGAACTGGCGCTCCATACCTGGACGCTCGACACGACTCCGCTGGCCGACGCGCTCCGGATCGCGAAGCGCGCCGGCTGGAACGCGGTCGAGCTCCGACGGATCGATTTTGACCGGGCGCGCGACGCCGGCCATCCGGCCGAGCGCGTTCTGGACCTCGTGCAGGCGAGCGGCCTCGGCGTCGCGGCGGTCGGCGCCGAGCAGGGGTGGATGTTTGCGGAGGGGGCGGATCGGGAGCGGCTGCTCGCGGTCTTCGGCGAGTCCTGCCGGTGGGCGACCGCGCTCGGCTGTGCGACGGTCATGAGCCCCGTCGACCGGGGGGGCGGCCCGCTCGAGCGGGCGGTCGCGAGCCTGCGTGAGGTCGGCGACTTGGCGGCGAGGCACGGAGTTCGCCTCGCGCTCGAGTTCAACTCACAGGCGCAGCAGTTCAACACACTCGCCCGCGCGCGCGAGGCGCTCGCCCGCGCCGATCACCGAGCGTGCGGACTCCTGCTCGACACCTACCATCTGCAGCGCAGCGGCGCGGAGCCACGCGCGCTCGCGGACCTGGCCCCCGCGGAAATCGCGTACGTCCAGTACAGCGACGTGCCACGGAGCGGCCTGCAGCCCGGGATGACGCTCGACCGGCTCCCGCCGGGGCGCGGGAGCGTGCCATTCCGCGAGGTCTTCCGGCTGCTCGCGGCCACGGGGTACCGGGGCTACCTGAGCTACGAGGCGCCGAACCCGGCGGCCTGGGCGCGGGACCCGGAGGAGGTTGCGCGCGAGGCGCTCGATGCGACGCGCGCGCTCCTGACGGCGGCCTGACCTACCGGCAGCCGCAGGCGCCCAGGATCGCCGCCTCGACCGACGGCGTCCACGTCGCGTCCCGACCGGCGCCGGTGACATAGTAGAAGCGTCGAACCAGTAGCATGCCAGCCGTGTCGATCTGGATGCCGACTCGTGCCGTCGAGCCGCTCGCGCACAGGATGTCGAACGATGCCGTCTTGATGTAGGCGTCGCTGCCGTCAGGCGCGGGATCATGCCGGCTCCGGGCGCCGAGTCTGCCGCAGCCCGGTGCCGAGTACCCGGCGTAGCTCGCCGGCTCCTCGGCCGTCGCCGAGATCCCAGTGACGAGCGCCGCCGCCACGAGTCCGACGACGGTAGCGCGCCGTGCCGACGCCGCGGCCACCTTCACGCGACGCTCGCGGACCACCCTCACGCGCGCCGGAGATGGGCGACGCGCCGCGGGCGCGAGGAGACCCCCCCGGCGCGGTCGAAGATGAGGATGTCGCGTCTGCCCATTCGCCACTCGCTCCGCGATTCCCCGGCGCTGCCGTCGCGCCCGTGACAGAAAGTGTACGGTGCTGATGCCAGGGGGGCGCGACCCGACTCCGCCGGGCAGGACGCCGGCCGCGGCGCCACCGGCGCCGGGCCTCGGACCCGAGGGTACCAGGTCGAGAAGTAGG
>Ga0137362_10000386_pt1 | contig 22382 bp, 21 predicted proteins | sample MadtaG_2_FD_104801 | JGI IMG/M metagenome (GOLD analysis project Ga0137362, IMG submission 104801) | Vadose zone soil microbial communities from Angelo Coast Range Reserve, California, USA - Mad1_100_16 metaG | ecosystem: Environmental > Terrestrial > Soil > Vadose zone | place: USA: California... | reverse complement strand
GACAGCGGGCCTGGCCGATCAACCCCCACCCCGAGAGCGCCCGCAGCCTGATCGCCGGCGCCCGCCGCCACGGGCACGCCCTGCTTGGTGTGACCGCTGACCTCGGATGACTCCAGCGGGCGAGGGAGCCACGACGCGGGAATCTCGAGCGCATCCGTCACCTCCTCGCTCCACCGTCGGTGCGCAACGTCGAACAGCAGGGTGCCCGAGGCGTCGCTCACGTCGATGGCGTGCTCGCCCGTCAACCGAAGTCGGACGTAGTCCTTGGGCAGCAAGATGCGCGAGATCCGCGAGTAAACATCCGGCTCGTGGCGCCGCAGCCAAAGGATCTTGGGGGCGGTGAAACCGGTGAGGGCGCGGTTTCCGGTCAGCTGAATCAACCGCTCCAGGCCGATTCGCGCTTCGATCTCGGCGCACTCGGCGCCCGTGCGCTGGTCGTTCCAGAGCATCGCCGGACGGAGCACCCGGTCACGCTCGTCCAGACATACGAGCCCGTGCATCTGGCCCGACAGCCCGATGCCGCGCACGTCATCGAGGCCGGCCGCCGCGACGGCCTCGAGGGTCGCCTGCGTTGCGCGCCACCAATCCTCGGGGTCCTGCTCCGACCAGCCGGGCCGAGGAGTCGAGAGCGGGTACGCCTCCTCAGCTTTCGCGATCACCTCGCCTTCGGGCGAGATGGCGATCGTCTTGACGCCGGTGGTCCCAACGTCGACCCCAATGACCGCGGTCACGTCGGGACGCTATTGCCCGCCGAGCGCTTTGTAGACGATCTCGTAGGCGCGGACCGCATCCTTGTGCTTCTGCGCTTCACGTAGCGCGGCGTCGTCGATTCGCGCTGCCACCGAATCGATGAAGCGCCACTGCAAAACGCTCCGCTTCACGGCAGCGATCGCGTCTTCCGTGTAGGGATAGAGGTCGAAGCCCAGACGCTCGCCCTTGTCGCCGTAGCCCGCGCGCCGCAGCTCGAGCGCGAGCTCCAGCGTCTCCATGAACGCGGTGGCGCCCACCATGTTGTCGTCATCGAAAGTGCCCCAACCGCTGTTCGCATGCTGATGGCCGAGCAGCCCTTCGCCGGCCAGCATGGCTGCGTACTCCGCGAGGTTCTCCCCATTCATGAGCAGGTGCTGCCAGTCCATGTTCACCTTCACGTTGTCGATGCCCTGGGCGCGCAGCGTGTGGATGACGTGAAGAGTCATGCCGATGTTGCGCATCAAGATCTTCATGGCCGGCTCGGAGTTCTTGTGCTCGAGGAAGAGCGTTATCCCGTGGCTCTTGCACCGCTGCGCCGCCTCGCCGATACCCTCGATCAACCAGGCCCAGCTTTCACGGTAGGGCGTCTGGAACGGGTAGTTGTAGCCTTCAATGCCCGGCCAGATGATGAAGTTCGCGTGCAAGCTCCCCGCCATGTCGGCGGCGGCCAGCGTCCGTTTCACCGCCTCCTTGCGAACCGACGAGTCGGGCGAGCACAGCCCGCCTCTGCCGAACATCGGGTCGAGGTGAAGGCCGGTGGCGACGCAGTAGACTCCGTGCCCGCCCAACGCCGCCTTGATGGCCGCGGCATTGTCCTCATTGATCTCATATGGGTAATGGAACTCGTAGTCGTCGATCAAGTCGCCCAGGCCGGCGACCGCCCGCTTGACCTTATCGACGATGTTCTCGTTCGTCCATTGGGGCTGGTAGCCAACCGGGACGAAGCGCGTGATCATCGGCCCCAGGGCCCAGATGCCGAGACTCGTCTTCAACGTCATTCGCGATAGTCCCCCTCGATGCTCGTGAACTCGATCAAGTTGCCCACCGGGTCGCGGCAGAAGAACCGCGGCCGGTTGGGGATCGGCGTGTCATCGAATGGCTCCAGGCCCGCTTCTTTCAGGCGGCTTCTCGTGTCTTCAAGGTCGTCGATGTCGAAGCAGAAGTGGCGGCGGGTGTTCACGTCAGGCGCTTCCGGGAAGAAATGCAGCTCGAGGCCGTCGCCGGCGGTGAACCACAAGAGCCTCATGTCCGCAAGCGTTGACGGGGTGGGCTGCTCGCGAAGCCCCAACACATCGCGGTAGAACCGGCGCACGGAGCCATCCTCCCCATCGGGGTATGGCGACGAGACGTGCTGAAGGCTGCGCAACCTCACGAGATCGAGGTCACTTCGACTGCCGCATGGTCGGAGGCTCGACGCCAAGAAAGCGTCGCTGCGCATCGATGTTGCCAATCAGGTCCTTGGCTGTGGTCTCGGCGGCGATGCGGCCGGCGACCATGACCAGCTGCCGGTCGGCCAGCGCGGTCGCGACGCCGAGGTTCTGCTCGACCACCAGCAGGCCCACGCCCTGTCCCGCCAGCGTGCGGATGGTGTCGATGACGTTCTCGACGATGTTGGGCGCCAGACCTTCTGAGGGCTCGTCCATGATCAGCAGCTTGGGGTTGGTCAGCAGGGCCCGCCCGATCGCAAGCATCTGCTGCTCACCACCCGAGAGCTGGCCGGCTCCGGTGTGCTTGCGCTCCGCGAGCTTGGGAAACGTCTCGTAGACCCGTTTGGGCGTCCAGCTGCCATTGCCGTTGCGGGGGATGATCCGCAAATGCTCATCCGTCGACAACGAAGGGAACAGACGGCGACCCTGCGGGACGAAGCCCAGGCCGAGCCGTGCGATGCGGTAAGGGGGCTTGCCCAAGAGCTCCTGTCCGCCGAACCGGACCGAGCCGGTCGTGGAACCGAGCATGCCCATGATGGCCTGGCACAGCGTCGACTTGCCCATGCCGTTGCGTCCGATGATCGCAACCGGTCTTTCATCGACGGTGAACGTTACATCCTGCAAGACGTGAGCACGTCCGTAGAAGGCGTTCAGGCCACTGACCTCCAGAGCAGGGACTTTCATTGTTTGTACCTGCTGCCGGTGTAGAGATCGTGAACCAGCTGGTTCTCGCGGATCTGCGCGGGCGTGCCTTCGACCACGATGCGGCCGTCGTGCATCATCGTCACCCATTGAGCGACGCGGAGGGCGACGTCCATGTCGTGCTCGATCAAGATCAGGGTCATTTTCGGATCCAGAGCCAGCAGCTGCTCCGTCAATTTGTGTCGCTCGCCCGGCGAGAGACCGGCCGCGGGTTCGTCGAGCATCATGAGTTTTGGCGACGACGCTTGCGCCATGCCGACTTCGAGCTGCCGCCGCTCGCCATGGGACAGATCGCGAACGAAGGTGCCGAGCCGGGCGGCCAGCCCGATCGCCTCGGCCGTCGCGCGCGCACGCTCGCGAATCTGGCGCTCGAGCCGCGGCAACCGGATCGGGAGCAGATGGCCGCGCCTGACGCCGAGGACCGCAAGGTACAGGTTGTCCTCGACCGAGAGCCCCAAGAGAAGCCTCGAAGTCTGAAAAGTTCGGGACAGCCCGGACCGTGCGCGCAGGCGTGCGGGCTCATGAGTGACGTCTTTGCCGAAGAGCTCGATCCGGCCCTCCGTGGGCGGGAATTCGCCGGAAATCACGTTGAACAGGGTCGTCTTGCCGGCTCCGTTCGGGCCGAGGATGGCCCGTCGTTCGCCCGGCTTGACCGCGAGGGTGACATCCGCCACCGCTCGCAGTCCGCCGAACCGCCGGCCGACCCCCCTCAAGTGGAGGATCGGCGCGGCGGAATCGGACGTTTGCGGTGCCGCGTTGGCACCGCCGTCGGTAACGGGTTGATTAGCTGCCGAAGCTGACAGGGATCTCGTGTCCAACCCAGGGTGGCGGCGTTTTCTTGGTGCAGGTCGGGTTGGTTCGATCGGGCGGCGGTGTGCTGGAGCTGAAGAAACCACCAAACGTCTGGTCCACATTGGGGACGCGAAGGATGGTGTGGATGCCAGGGTCACCGCCACCTGTCGGTGGGGTGATCTGGACGATCCAGTTGTCGAAAACAGCCTGACGGTTGGCGTCGAGGCTGATCTTGCCGTAGGGGCCGTCGACCACGGTCTTGGCCAGCGCTGCCTGCAGCGCCTTCTGGCCACCCGATAGGTCGCCGTTGACGGAGGTGAGCGCCAGGCCGAGGGCGGTCATCGCGCTCCAGTAGCCGAGGGTGAACACGCTGGCGGCGTCCTTTTGCGTAGCCGGATAGATCGCCAGCTCCTGCTTGTAGGCGATGGTTTGCGGTGAGGTGTCATCTGCGGCGATGCCGCTGGCGGCGACAGCGCCCACCATCGGAGTGCCGATGGCGTGCAGCAGCTGCGGGTCGGGCCAGAACGTGTTGCCCATGATGTGCGCGGTGTTGAGCGGCCCGTTGAGCTGCTGGTACTGCTTCAGGAAAGTGATAAGCCCCGCTCCACCAACTCCGACGAACAGCCCGTCCAGACCCTTGGGGATCTGAGTGATGAACGAGGAGTAGTCGGTCGTGCCCAGCGGAGGCCAGATGCGGTTGGTGACGTTGCCACCAATTGAGCAGAACTCGGCAATGAAACCGGCGTTGGAGGTGTACGGAAACGCGTAGTCGTCGCCGATCACCGCCGCGGTGCGCCAGCCGAGCTTGTTGTATGCGTAGTCGCCGAGCCCGGATGACCACTGCGCTCCGTCCGGGTTGAAGCGGAAGAAGTTCGGAGCCTGGACCTTCAGGGTCGCGTCCTGGGCGCCGGAGATGCCGTTCAAGAATGTCTTGTTCGGCTGCGTCTTGGCGTAGTTCGCCACGGCGATACCCTCATCACCGGAGAGGGGGCCGATCATGATGTCGGCGCCGAGCTGCTCGACCAGCCGCCGCGTTTCTTCGATGGCTTTGTTGGCGGTGGAGTCGGAGCAGCCGAAACCGACGATCTGGACGTCTTTGCCTGCGATCTTGACGCCGGTCATCCCGTCCTTGGGCAGAGTACCGCTGGCCTTGCCGCCGTAGTGAGCGGCCAGCACGGCGAGGGCCCCGCCCAGGTCGTCGTTGTAGAACGACCCGAAGTCGCCCAGGCAGTCGGACAGGATGCCGATCTTGATCGCGCTCGACGTTGTCGCCGGCGCGTTGCCGTTGCATCCTGCGAGCGCGAACAGCGAGAGTACGGCTACCGCGAGCAGCCGCCGGGGGCCGAATTGACGTTGGTTTCTATGCAAATTCCCCTCCTGTAGAACATGAAGCTGACGAAACACGAGGCTGTTCCGAGCCGAGCCGGCTCGGGTCGCTCCGCCATCGATGCGGCTCACTCTCGATACCTCAATCCACCTCCTTGACTACACCGCGGCGGGATGGTCGACGGTGTCGTCGACCACCTCCGTCGCCGGTATCCCCGGCGCCGAAATTGGGGCCAGCCGGCGCTTCCTCCTGTCCCAGAGGCTCTCCCATATGCCGACCAGTCCCCCTGGAGATGCCAGGACGATCACCAGGAAGATCACCCCGATGATGGTTTCGAATCGATCCGGCCCAAGCCAGTCGCCGACGTTCGGCATCCAGACCCGCGAATAGTTGTCGATGGTGGAGAACACCAGCGCGCCGATCCATGCGCCCTCGAGTCGATAAAGGCCGCCGACGACGGCGATGATGAGGATGTTGATCGTCTGCGCCACGTTGATGCCGCCCGGCGAGATCTGGGTGGTGTACCAAACGGACAGGATGCCCGCGATCGAGGCTACGAATGCTCCGACTCCGAATGCCAACGCGCGATGCAGCGGCACGTTATACCCGAGCGCTTGCATCCGGGCCGGATCGTCGCGGATGCCCTGGAGCGCGATCCCAAACGGCGTTCGCGCCAGGTAGCGGATGCCGAGATACAGAAGGATCGAGGCGACGAGCGTGACGTAGTAAAGGGGAACCGGGTTGAGGATGGGGTTGCCGATTATGTCCGGGCTCGTCACGCTGCGGATTCCCCCGTACCCCGAAAGAGTCGTGACCTGGGCGAAGAAATAGAAAACGATCACGGAGATCGCAAGCGTGATCATCAAGAAGTAGATGCCGTAGCTGCGCGAGGCGATCGCCCCGCATAGAAGCCCGAAGACGGTCGCGACCACGACTCCGGCGGCGGTCGCCGCCAACGGGTCCCAACCGAGATGCTTTCCGCCCGCGGCGTGGACCAGGTTCGCCATCGTAAAACCGGCGACTGCGTAGATCCCGGTCTGCCCAAGCGAGATCATGCCCCCGTAGCTGGACAGGAAAATGAGGCTGGCGGCGGCGATGCCAAGCCACAGCGCCTTGGTCAGGATCTGGGCGAGCGTGAAGCTGTCCACGATGGAGGGTGCGCCGGCGAGAAACACCACCAGCGCCCCCAACGCGATCCACTGCGTGATCTTCATCCGGCGGCTGCCGGCGCCTGCGATGGCTGAAGCAGCTGAGGGCGCCGTGCTCACGCTGGTCTCCCAAACAGGCCGAGCGGCCGCACCGCGAGCACTGCCACGACCAGGATGAAGGTCAGCAGGATGGCGTAGTTGGTGAAGTCGTTGGTGCCGAACTTCAGGTAGACATCGGCATAGGAGCTGACCAGGCCAAGCGCTACGGAGCCGATCGCGGCCCCGGCGAGGCTGCCCATCCCGCCGATGATCACCACGATCAGCGAGTCGAGAAGGAACGCCGAGTCGTTCCCGGGCTGGACCGCGATCATGGTGCCGCCGAGGACTCCGGCGAGCCCCGCCAGCAGCGCCCCGATGAAGAAGGCTCCCGCGAACACGAGCTGGATGTTCACGCCCAAGGCCGAGACCATCGACCGGTCGTCTACGCCCGCCCGGATGATCATTCCGAATCTCGTGCGCTTGATCGCCAGAAAGAGCAAGCCGCCGATGACGATGGCAGCGCCGACCACGACCACCAGACGGAAGAACCCGTAGCGCACGCCGAGGAAGCTCACGCTGTCAGGCCACACTGAGGGTTGCTGGATCGATTCTGCGATCCCGCCGAAGTGGGCCACCATCTGATCCGCCAGGATGACCGAGATCGCGATGGTGATCAGCGCCTGGCGGAGGTCCTGGCCCTGGTTCCAGCGCAGGAACACCTGCTGCATCAGGACCCCGGCGACTCCGATGACGACGGTGGCGATCACCAGCGGCACGATCCAGGAGATCACGGTCGCCGGCGTGCCGCTCAACAGATTGCTGCTGACCCCGTACCAGTTGCCCTGGAGAGTGAACGCGATGTAGCCGGCCAGCAGGTACAGCGAGCCGTGGGCCATGTTGACGACCCGCATCAACCCGAAGATCAGGGTGAATCCGGCCGCGACCACAAAGAACAGGGCTGCGAGCGTGAGCCCGTTCAACGTGACGATCCAGAAGATCCGCATGTCCTGGCTCGCTTTGTTGCCGATCCAGGCCACGACGGCCAAGCCCAGCAGACCGAGCAGGATGCGGGGCGCCATCCGAAGGTCGACTCGACTGGCCGTCACATCGATGCTCCTTGCCGGTCTATCAAAACCTATCAGGGGACGTTACAACCGACCGGCAAACTCGTCAAGACCTTGCCTCCCTAGTGAAAGGAACTGAAGAGTTGATCCGAGAGTCTGTTACTGTTTGACCCCGGGCGGCCCGGCGGGCGGGCCGTGGTTGTTAGGGGGGCGCGCCGAGAACCGGCTCCGCCGGGCTCGCCGCGCTTGAGGGGGGATTGTCCCCCCTCAAAATAGGAGACGGGCCAATGAGCGAGAAGACCGTTGTCCTCGTCGGCACTCTGGACACCAAAGGCGCTGAGTACCAGTACATGCGCGACCGCCTCGCGCTGGCCGGAGTCAAGACCATCCTCGTCGACGTCGGGACCCTGGATCGGCCGCTCGCCAAGGCCGACATCACGCGCGAGGAGGTCGCGGCCGCAGCCGGCGTCGATCTGGATGCCCTGACGGCCGCGCGCGATCGCGGCCAGGCGGTGTCGGCGATGGCAGACGCCGCTGCCATCGTCGTGCGGAAGCTGTTTGACGAGGGTCGTTGTGACGGCGTGCTCGCCGCCGGCGGATCGGGCAACACCGCGATCGCAACCAAGGCGATGCGGGCCCTGCCGGTCGGTGTACCGAAGCTGATGGTTTCGACCATGGCCGCCGGCAACACACGCGACTATATCGGCGCCAGCGACATCGCCCTGATGGCGTCGGTGACGGACGTGGCCGGGATCAACTCGATCTCGGGCCGCATCCTTGCCAACGCCGCGGCCGCGATGGCGGGCATGGTCAATGCACCTCCGGTCGAGCTGGGCGAGCAGCGTCCTCTGATCGCCGCCACGATGTTCGGGGTCACCACTCCGTCGGTGACGGCGGCCCGCGAAGAGCTGGAACGGCGCGGGTATGAGGTGCTCACGTTCCACGCCACCGGCACCGGCGGCCGGGCGATGGAAGCGCTGGTCGAGTCGGGCTTCGTGACCGGGGTGCTCGACATCACCACCACGGAGCTGGCCGACGAGCTGGTCGGCGGGGTGCTTTCGGCCGGCCCAGACCGCCTCGAGATGGCGGGCAAGCTGGGCGTTCCGCAAGTTGTGTCTGTGGGCGCGCTGGACATGGTCAACTTCGGCGCGCGTGACACGGTGCCGCCGCAGTTCGAGTCACGCAACCTCTACGTCCACAATCCCTCGGTCACGCTGATGCGGACCACGCCAGACGAAAGCGCAGAGCTCGGGCGGCAGATCGCACGCAAGCTGTCCGCCGCGCGCGGGCCGGTGGCCTTCTTCATCCCCCTTCGCGGTATCTCGGCGATCTCGGGTGAGGGCGGACCCTTTTACGACCCCGCGGCCGACAAGGCTTTGTTCGGAGCGCTACGAGAGAACATGGGCAACAACGTCGAGATGCACGAGGTCGACGCCCTCATCAACGACGCCGAGTTCGCGCACGCGATGGCCGCTCGGCTCGACGAACTGATGAAGGTTCGGAGATGACGGGCGAACAGGCCCGGCGCCGGCTGCGCGCGATGGTCGACTCGGGCGGGGTGCTCATCGGCGCCGGTGCGGGCACCGGACTTTCTGCCAAATGCGCGGAGGCAGGCGGGGCCGACCTCATCATCATTTACAACTCCGGGCGCTACCGCATGGCGGGCCGCGGCTCTCTCGCCGGCCTCCTTCCGTACGGCGACGCCAATGCGATCGTCATGGAGATGGCCGGCGAGGTCTTGCCGGTCGTGGACCACACTCCGGTGCTCGCAGGCGTCTGCGGGACCGATCCGTTCCGGCTCATGAGCAACTTCCTGCGCGACATCGAGGCGGCGGGCTTCGCCGGGGTGCAGAACTTCCCCACCGTCGGGCTCTATGACGGGACTTTCCGGGCCAACCTCGAGGAGACCGGCATGGGCTACGACCTCGAAGTCCAGATGATCAACATGGCCGCCGACAAAGGTCTCGTCACCGCTCCGTACGTCTTCGACGTGCCATCGGCGGAGGCGATGACACGCGCGGGCGCGGACGTGCTGGTGCCTCATATGGGCCTGACTACGAAGGGATCAATCGGAGCGCATACCGCTCGGACCCTGGATGATTGCGTGCCCCTGATCCAGGCGATGCACGACGCGGCGGTGGCCATCAACCCGAAGGTGATGGTGCTCTGCCACGGAGGGCCGATCGCCGATGCGGCGGACGCGGCCTACGTGCTCGAGCGGACCCACGGGGTGGTCGGCTTCTTCGGCGCGTCGAGCATGGAGCGGCTGCCCACCGAGGTGGCGATCACGGAGACGGTCCGCCGCTTCAAGGCGCTGAAGCGCGGGGCCCCACGTCATAAATAAGGAGGAACAGATGCCATCGAAGCTTGTCGACCCGAAGACGATCCCGACCCAAACCTTCGATTGGGGGCTGATCAAGCCCCTGGTCGCGAAAGCGAACACCCACAACCCGGCCATGAGCATGCTGCACGTCGTGCTGCTGCCGGGGAAAGGCCACACCCGCCACAACCACCCCGACGCCGACGAGATCCTCTACATCCTGGCCGGCCACGGCGAGCAGATGGTGGACGACGGCAAGCCGTTCGCGGTGGCGGCGGGCCAGGCCGTGTTCGTTCCCACCGGCGCATTCCACTCGACGATCAACACGGGCTGGGAACCGCTGAGCCTCCTCGCCATCTACGGACCGGCGGGGGCCGAAGAGGCGCTGCGGGGCCTGCCCGATTTTGTCGAGGTGGCCCCGGGAAAGACCGCCGGCCTGGTGCGCGCCTAGCCCTCAAGCTCCGGGCTGTGTGAACAGCGTTCTCAGAAAGGTCGAGCCCTCGGTCGCGATTGAATCCTGTGTCGGCGCCAGCGGGCGCCAGATCGCGGCCGCTTTGGCGATCGCCTGGTTCTCGATGGTGAACGACTCGATGACGATCGGCCCCTCGTATCCGGCTTCGTCAAGGGCAGCGGCGATTTTCGGCCAGGGGATCTGATCATCACCCGGCGCGCCCCGGTCGCAGCCACACGCATGGAAATGGGCGACGTGACTCCCGCAGGCCCGGATGGCGGCGGCGGGATCGTGCTCCTCGATGTTCATGTGGAATGTGTCGAGCAGCACTCCCAGCGCCGGCGAGTCGACGCCGTCGACCACCTCCATAGCCTGCTCCGCCGTATTGATGAAGCTCGTCTCGAAACGATTGAGGGGTTCGAGCGCGAGCGTCACCCCTCGCTCGCCTGCGTAGTCGGCGAGGGGTTTCAGGCTCTCGACCAGCCGGTGGATGGCAGGCGCGCGCTGCTTTGCCTCCATCGACCAGGTTTTTCCGACCGGCGAATAGATCGGGCCGGCAAGCGAGCGCGCGCCCACGCCGGCGGCCATATCGGTGGCGCCGCGGACGTAGGCCTGGGTCGATTCGATGACCGCCGGGTCGTCGCTGATCAGGTCGCGGTCGGGCGACATGACGGCGCAAGTTGTGGCGCGCAGGCCGAGCCCATCCAGCAGGTCGCGCGTGCGGCCAGGGTCCCAGTCGCCGAGGCTTTCGATGGGCAGCTCGATGACGTCGAATCCGAAGCCGCGGACACGCGGCGCGAGATCGGCCAGGCGCTCGTCGGTCAGAGGCGAAACCCAGATCCAGGTGTTGGCCCCGATCGCTTTGTTCAAGGCGTCGGTCGGTAGACGGGGCCGCGCACGATCACGGAGGCGATGAGCCCGTCGCGCTCGTAGTCGGCGGGCTGCTCGTGCTCGATCGGCACCGACTCCTGGCCGGGGTAGCCGATCGCCGACCTGACCTGCGGGTTCAGGAAATAACCCCCCGCCACGACCTCGGCCAGGACCCCGAAGCCGGCGGGATCCTCCGCGCGCAGCCGCTCCACAGCGGCGGCAAGATCGGCGCCCTTGATGCGGTCGAGCACCGCCGCCAGCTGCGGCCCGAAGTCGGGGCGCAGCCGCAGCACCTCATCCAGCCACCGCAGCGCCACACCGGCCTCGCTTGCCGACGGCATCCCGTCGGCGTTGGGGATCAGCACGTCGCCGGCCGCTGCCAAGACGGCTCGGCGCCCGGCATCGAACACCACTGCGCTCATGAGGTAGTCGGCGTGCTGCGCCGCTCCGCGATCAGGTGATCCACGCCTCGCAGCGCCACGGCCGCGATGGTGGCGGTCGGATTCATGCCGGCCGATGTCGGCCAGGTGCTGCCGTCGAAGATGTAGAGGTTCGGCACGTCGTGGGCGCGGCCCCACGGGTCCACCACCGATTGCGAAGGATCGGAACCCATCATCGCGGTCCCGAGTAGATGCCAGCCGGTCGCCCTGATGAACGGTGCGATCACGGTCTCGTACGCCCCCGCAGCCTCGAGCGACTCTTTCGCGCGATCCTGGTGGAACGCCATCAGGCGCCGCGAGTTTTCCGACATCCTGTACTGGATTCGCGCGGCCGGTATACCGGAGCCGTCCATCTTCACGGGGTCGAGGACGACCCGGTTCGTCTCCTCCGGCAGGTCCTCAGCGATGATGCCCCACATCGCAGAGCGGCCGAGCCTCTTGCGCAGCTGCTGGTGGAAGCCCGGCCCCCAAATCGCGTTCTCCTCGCCCCACGGGTACGAGTGCGTCATCGAGAGCGGCCCGCCGGTCGGCTGCAGACCCCACTTGGCGCCCCGCACGAAACCACGCGACGCGTCCGTTTCATAGAACTCGAGCGAGTGGATGTGCTGACCCCAGGCGCCTTGCCACGAGCCGAGGTCGTCGTCGAACAGGCCGACGACGGTCCCGAAGGGATGCATCATCAGGCGCTTGCCGACCAGTCCTGACGAGTTGGCGAGCCCATCGGGCTGGCCGTCGGTTGCCGACAGGAGCAGCATCCGCGGGGTGCCGATCCCGTTGCAGGCGAGGATGGTGACGCCGGCGCGCTGAACGTGCTCCTTGCCGTCGCGATCTTCGAACAGCGCTCCGGTCGCGAGGCCGTCAGAGCCCACGAGCAGGCGCTTCACCCTCGCCCCGGTGAGCAGCAGGACCCCTCGCTCGACCGCCACCGGCCAGTACGTGCGGTCGACGCTTGCCTTCGCGCCTTCGGAGCAGCCCCACAAGCAGGTGGCGCGCTGCGTGCACGGGTTGAGGCGGCCGTAGCGTTGGGTCGCGATCGCGTTCGGCCCGGGCCACCAGTGCCAGCCGAGATCGTTGTGCGCCTTCGCGACGCGCCGGCCCATCCGGCCCAGGGGGACCGGGGGCATCGGCGGACCTTCACCGGGAGGAAAGGCGGTGTCGCCGCCGAGGCCGGACACGCCCCAATCGCGCTCCGCGCGCACGTAATAGGGCTCGAGGTCCTCGTACGTGAACGGCCAATCGTCCGCGACGCCATCGAGCGTGCGGACTCGAAAGTCCGAGGGTAGGTTGCGCTGCCAATGGGCGGCGAAAACGACGGTGCCGCCGCCGACCCCGTTCCACATCAACGCCGTGATGTCTGACTCGGAGTCGTCGACGGGGTAGTCCGCTGGACTCTGGCGGGCGTTCGGGTCCCAGCCCCAGTCACGGCCGGAGGTCAGCTCGTAGTCACGATAAGGAGCGCGCGCCTTCGTGTAGTCGGGCCAGTCGCCCTGCTCGAGGCAGACCACGTCGAAGCCTTCTTCGGCCAGTCGCTTGGCGGCCACCGCACCGGATGCGCCGGCGCCCACGATCAGGACGTCGGGGACCCGGCCGAAACCCTTTTCAGCCATTCGTACGCACCTCCCCGCGAGCCCCGCTCAATTCAGCGGTCGCGGTCCGCGCCGCCCGCGGCCCGAAGACCAGGCCGAGCGCCAGGCCACCGACATAACGAACATCTTGCAGGCCGCCGGCATCGGCCCCCGCGGCGAAGAGTCCCGCCACCGGAGCGCCGTCGCGGTCGAGCACCCGTCCGTCGGGGTCGACCCTCAGCCCTCCGAAAGTGAAGGTGATCGCCGGCTGCACCTCCAGCGCGTGAAATGGCGGGTCGACCATCGGCTCGGGCCGGACGGCGCGAGGGATTTCGAAGGCTGACTCATCGCCGGCCGCGGCCGCCTCCCACTGGTCGAGGGTTTTCGCCAGAGCCAGCGGCTGGACACCCCAGCCGGCGACCGCGTCGAGCAACTCCTCTTTGGTGCGAGTCATCGCATACCTGCCCCCCGCCGCCTTCGCGGCCGCGATGCGGTCTACGACCTGTCCATGAGGATATGGCGCCGTGGCCGCGAGCGTGGTGTGGACCCGCTCATCGCAGATCAATACCGCCTTCGAGTCGGGTTGATGCAACGTCGCCTGGTTGGACACTTCATCGCCCAAAGACTCATCGGTGAACCTGTGCCCGAGGCGGTTGACGAGCAGGCAGTGGTTGGAGTAGTACTGCGTCAGCATCAGGTACTGGTCCTCGTGCAGCTTGGCGAGCGGGCTTGGGACCAGGTGGCCGTAAAAGCCGCTCATGCAGCGGCTCGCCGAGGCGCCGGCGTCGCGGCCCATGCGGAAGCCGTCGCCGACGCTGCCCGGGTTGGAGCGGACCAGCAGCGAGTCCGCCCTGGCGCCGACAAAAGTAGCGACCAGCTCCGGGTCGCCCTGGAAGCCACCCGTGGCCAGGAGCACGGCATCGGCGCGGACCTCGCGCGGACCCGCCGGTGTCGACACGGCCGCGCCGCGAACCCGGCCCGACTCGTCGGTCAGCAACCTTCGCGCGGCCGTCCTCACCATGACGACACCGCCGCCAGACTCGACCTGGCGTTGCCACGCGACCAGGAGACCCATGATGTCGACCCGCACGGCGGAGCCAAAGCCCATCTGGCCCTCCCAGCGCTCGCTGACCGAAACGCCGGTGGAGCGGACCCAGTCCACACCGGGCCAGAATCCATCGATCAGAGCCTGACCCAGCGCCGCGTCGCCGCCGGGCACGACCTGGCGAAGGGTCTTGAAGTCCGGCGCGGTCCACACGATCCCGGCCGACATCGCGGCCGATCCGCCCAGCGTGCCGCGTTTCTCGACCACGGTCACCCGAGCTCCGGCCGACGTCGCCGCGGCCGCAGCGGCCAGGCCCGCCATTCCGCCGCCGACCACGAGCAAGTCCGCCATCAACTGTCCACTGAAACAATAAGTCTGAACCCTTCAAGTTCGTTGACAGAAAGTGCAAGTACGCTTAGTCTGGGCTGGCGATTTGTGAAGGCTTCTGCACTTAGGTGGCGGATTCAGTGAAGCATCCTGGAAGCTCGAATATCACGGCCGGCGCCGATTCGAGGCTCCTCGCCGATCTCCGCCAGGCGCTTCCGGCGGGCCGCGTGTCGACCGCGTCCGACGTGCTCGACAGGTACGTGGCGGACACCTACTGGAAGGCGCTGGCGGCTCGCGCCGCGGGGGCGCCGCTCGGCAGGCCCGACGTGGTCGTCAAGCCGAGCAGCGACGACGAGGTGGCGGCGGTGGTGCGTGTCGGCAACCACCACCGGGTGCCGCTGGTGCCCTGGGGCGGCGGCTCCGGCACGCAGGGCGCGTCGATCCCAACTCGTGGCGGCATCGTCATCGACCTCACCGGGATGGACCGCATCGTCGAAATCGATGAGCGCTCGCTGACGGTGACCGCCGAGGCGGGCGTGAACGGCAGGCACCTCGAGACGGAGCTGAACAAGAGGGGCTTGATGCTCCCCCACTACCCGGCGTCCGCCGAATTTGCCACGGTGGGCGGCTATGTGGCTGCCCGAGGGTCCGGAGTGCTTTCCACCCGTTACGGCAAGATCGAGGACCTGGTGATCTCTCTGCGGGTGGTCGTGCCCACCGGCGAGATCGTGGATACGCTGCCGGTTCCGCGGCACGCGGTCGGACCCGACATCGCGCCCCTGTTCATCGGCTCGGAGGGCAGCCTGGGCGTGATCACGCGCGTGCGCCTTCAGCTCGCGCCTCTGCCGGCCGCCAGGCAATTCGAGGTGGTGTCCTTTCCCACAGTCGAGGCTGGGATCGAAGCGGTGCGCAAGAGCCTGCAATCGGGCCTGCGTCCCTCGGTGGTGCGGCTGTACGACGAGGTCGCCACGCGCCTCACGCTCAGCCCCGTCGTCGGCACCGAGCTGCCCGGGGTGGCCACGGTGATCTGTTTCGAAGGGGATGCCGCCGTCGTCGCGGCCGAGCGCGAGTCGATGCTCAAGCACGCCCGCGCGCACGAGGGGGACGTGCTCGAGGGCGGCATTGGCCAGATCTGGTGGAACCATCGGTACGACTTTTACGCACCGCCCCACGCCCCCGAGCTCCCTGCCGTGTGGGGCACGATCGATGTGGTCGCGACCTACGCCCGACTCCTGCCCACATACCACGCGCTGCAGGAGGCGGTCGCGAAGTCATATGCCCCGCGAGGGCTGAAGCTGCGGTCGCACCTCAGCCACTGGTATCCGTGGGGAGCGATGATCTACGGGCGATTCGTCCTTCCCGACGGCGGCCCCGATGCGGTCACGCTTCACGACCGCATCTGGAAGGACGGCGTGACGGCCGCGCTCGGCGTGGGCGCCGTCATCAACGATCATCATGGCGTGGGTCTCAAGCTGGCGCCGTACATGCCGGCCCAGCACGGCGCCGGACTCGATGTGCTGCGCCGAATCAAGGTGGCGCTCGACCCGAATGGGGTGATGAATCCGGGGAAGCTCGGACTCTGACCTTGGGGGGCAGGGTCCAGATTGGACGTTTGTAGGAGGGCGAGATGGCGCTGAAACTGGCGATGCACAACTGGATGCGTCCAGAACCGATCGAGACGACGCTCGCACGGCTGGCACGCTTCGGCTATGACGGCATCGAGATCTCAGGCGAGCCGGCCACGTACGACGCCGGCGAGGTCAAGGAGCTGCTGGCGAAGCACAACCTCAAGTGCTGGGGCTCCGTGACCCTGATGGTCAACGGCAGAGATCTGATTCACGAAGACCATTACGTCCGGCTCGGCTCGATCCAGTACGCCAAGGACTGCCTCACCCTGGCGTCGAAGCTGGGCGGAAAGATCGTGACGCTCATCCCCTCCACCGTGGGCAAGACCGCGCCGATGAGCTCGGTCGAACAGGAGTGGAAGTGGGCGGTCGACGGCATCAAGGAATGCCAGGAGCACGCTGAGAAGGTGGGCGTGAAGATCGCCATCGAGCCCCTCAATCGTTTCGAGACCTACTTCATCAATCGGCACGACCAGGCGCTCGAACTTGCGCACCAGGTCGGCGGCAACTGCGGCGTATGCCTGGACTTTTTCCACATGAACATCGAAGAGGACGACTGGGCCAAGGCGCTCAAGACCACAGGCGATGCCGGCAAGCTTTACGACGTCCACGTCGCCGACAACAATCGAATGCCTCCCGGTGAAGGCTCGATCGACTGGAAGCGCGCGGTCGAGGCCGTGCATGCCGCCGGCTACAGCGACTATCTGACAGTCGAGTTCGTCGTGCCCGTGGACCGAACGCCTCGCTCGACGCGCAAGGAGATCGGCGACGCGACGGAGGCCGATGCCTCCGAGGGGCTGATCAAGTTCCTGCGCGACCACGGCACAGGATCGGTGCCGGAGCAGTACTACGACAGGTATGTCAAGGATTCGGCAACGCATTTGCGCAACAGCGACAAGCAGCTGCAGTCCGCCAAGGCCTGAACCGGGACGCGGTAACGGGTGACCGCCGTCGCTCCGCATATCGCGTTGATCGGCACTCTTGACACCAAGGGCGCCGAGATCGAGTACGTGCGCAATCGGATCCGCGCCCTGGGCGGCGAACCTGTCGTGATCGACTCGGGGATTCTCGGGTCGGCGTCGGGCGCTGTTGCGGACGTGACCCGAGAGCAGGTGGCCGCGGCGGCCGGCCACCGCCTGGACGACATTCGCAACGCGGGCAGCCGGGGACGCGCGGTCGAGATGATGCGCGATGGAGTGCGGGCGGTCTGCGTGAGGCTGCACGCCGAGGGCCGTTTGCACGGCGCCCTTTGCCTTGGGGGTGCGGAAGGCGCGCTCTTGGGCGCGTACGCCATGCAGGCGCTTCCGCTTGGCGTGCCGAAGGTCATCGTCTCGCCAAGCGCCTCCGGTCGCCGCGTTTTTGGTCCCTTCATGGGTTCGAGCGACGTGCTCGTGATGCATTCGGTGGTGGACATCCTCGGCCTGAACCCGATCGCGATCTCGGTGTTCGACAACGCTGCTGCGGCGGTGGTCGGGATGGTGACGCACGCCGGGCGGTCGCCCGCCGGTCTCGGCGGCCGCAGCGTGGGCGTGACGATGCTGGGCCAGACGACGCCGGGGGTCATGCACCTTCGTGACGCGCTCGAGCTGGCAGGCTGGGAGGCCGTGATCTTCCACGCCAATGGAGTGGGTGGGCCGGCCATGGAGGCGCTCGCCAGGCAAGGCGCCCTCGCCGGCGTCGTGGACTACACGCTGTCCGAGCTGGCCAACTCGCTCATGGACGGCATCCACGCCACCGGACCGGACCGGCTCACGGTGGCCGGCGAGATGGGGCTGCCCCAGGTGGTCGTGCCCGGGTGCGTGGATTTCTTCAACCAGGGGGCGCCTGACACGCTCCCCGAGAAATATCGACGCAGGCGAAGCTACTATCACAACCCCGTGGCCACGCTCGTCCGGCTCGAGCCGGATGAGATGGCGGAGCTGGGACGCATCGTCGCCAAGCGTCTCAACGGCGCACGCGGGCCGGTCTCCGTCGTGGCTCCGAGCCGTGGCTTCTCGCTCTCGGACACAGAGGGCAACGCGCTCTGGTACCCGGAGGCGGACGCGGCCTTCATCGACTCGCTGGAGGCGACCCTGCGCCCAGGGATCGCGTTCGAGCGTGTGGATGCCACAGTCAACGATCCTGCCTTCGCCGATGTGGTCGCGGACCGCTACCTCACCATCACCAAGGAGCACGCTCATGCCTGACCCGCAAGCGACGCGGCCCTCCTCCCACAACCTCTTCGACCTCGCGCCCCCTGACTTGCAATGGTTCCTAGCCCGCTCGGACATCGTCCTGATCCCGATCGGCAGCCTCGAGCAGCACGGGCCACATCTGCCCCTGGGCACGGACACCATCACGGCGCTGGAGGTGAGCAAGCGCGCAGCCGAGCTGGCGGACGTCCCATACGCGCCTCCGCTGTGGGGGGGCTACTCCCCACAACACCTGCGTGAACCAGGCACCGGTACCGGAACCATCACGCTGCGCGCCTCAACCCTCAACGACGTCCTGTACGACATCGCCCGCAGCCTGATCCATCACGGATGGAACAAGCTCATCTTCGTCAACGGCCACGGTTCGAACGTCAAGGTGATCGATCCGGTGCTGCGCCGGATTCGCTACGAGACCGGGGCCATGGTGGCGCTGTACAAGCCGTATGCCGAGCGCTACATCGGCATGCTCAAAGACGTGCTCGAGAACCCGCCAGCCGAGACTCCGGGCTGGCACGCCAGCGAGCTGGAGACCTCGCAGGTGATGGCCCATGACGAGGGCCTGGTGCACATGGACAGGGCCGTCGACACACGAGCTCACGCGCCGGCGTGGCTGCCCAAAGGTTTCGACAAGGCGGATGGCGCACCCGACATCGAGTTCGGCGGCTATCAGTACTTCAACTTTCCGATGGATCACGGGGAGTTCACCGAGACGGGCGTGATCGGCAACCCGTTCCGCGCCACCGCGAAGAAGGGCGACGAAGCGCTGAATCGGTTCGCAAGGCACCTGGTCGAGGCCATCGACGCCTTCCGGCCGCTGAAGTTCGAGATCAAGAACCGGGCCTACGTGGACCGGGTTTGAGCGATGCATCGCGCATGAACGATCAGCCGCCGCCAGAGCTGCGACGCGTCCAGATCCTTGCGCACGTCCGCCGCAACGGCGGTGCGTCCATCAGCCAGCTGGCGCGCGAGTATTCGATCTCGCCGGTCACCGTTCACCGCGACCTGGAAGTGCTGGCCACCGAGGGCTTGATCACGCGCATCCGCGGCGGAGCGCGAGCGATCGAAGGCGACACGCGTGCGGTGGAGACGGACTTCATGAAGCGGGCTCGGCAAAACCCGGCGGGAAAGTACGTGATCGCGGCCCATGCGCTTCGCGAGATCGCCGACGGCTCGACGATCTTCATCGACCACTCGACCAGCTCCCTTGCGCTCGCCCGGCAGCTGGAGCGGCGTCCGCCGAAATCGCTCACGCTGGTCACCAACTCGCCCGCGATCGCCTACGAGCTCCACGAGAGCACGATCCACCTGGTCGTGACACCGGGCGAGGTCGACCAGGTCATGCGCCTGATCAGCGGTGGCTGGACGGAGGATTTCTTGAGCCGCCTGCATTTTCAGGTGGCGTTCGTGTCGGCCGCCGGACTGAGCCTGGAGCGCGGGTTGACGACGACGCGTCAGTCGCTCGCGGGCACATTGAGGGCCGCGCGCGCGGTCTCGCAGCGCACGGTGGCCCTCATCGATTCCACCAAAGTCGGCCGCGACTCCTTGCTCACGATTTTCACCGCCCAGGAGCCCGAGGAGATCATCACGGACGACGGGGTCCCCCCCGATGTCATCGCCGAATACAAAGGCGCCGGCGTCAACGTGGTCGTGGCGCAGCCAAGCTCAGTTCCCGTCAGGTAACAGCACGCAAGGAGATCCGCGCATGGGACGTCCTGTCACCCTGTTCACAGGCCAGTGGGCCGATCTGACTCTTGACACGCTGGCCGGCAAGGCGGCCGCATGGGGCTTTGATGGCCTCGAGCTCGCATGCTGGGGCGATCACTTCGAAGTCGACAAGGCCCTGGCCGATCCCGCCTACGTGAAGGGACGATGGGAGATCCTCAAGCGGCACGGACTCAACTGCTGGGCCATCTCCAACCACCTGGTCGGGCAGGCGGTGTGCGACCCCATCGACAGCCGGCACAAAGCCATCCTGCCCGCCGACGTATGGGGTGATGGCGATCCCGAGGGCGTGCGGCAGCGGGCCGCGAAGAAAATGATGGACACCGGCCGGGCCGCCGCCAAATTCGGGGTGAAGCAGGTCAACGGCTTCACTGGCTCCGCGACGTGGCACATGCTCTATTCGTTTCCACCCAACGACTGGGCCGAAGTCGAGCGGGGCTACGCCGACTTTGCCAAGCGCTGGAACCCGATCATCGACGTCTACGACAAGGAGGGGGTCCGCTTCGGCCTCGAGGTGCACCCGACCGAGATCGCTTACGACTTCGTGACCACCCGCAAGACCCTCGACGCGATCGGACGCAGGCCGGGTTTCGGGATCAACTTCGATCCCAGCCATTTCGCCCATCAGTTCCTCGACTCGACCGCTTTCGTGCAGGAGTTCGGCGACCGCATCTACCACGTCCACGTCAAGGATTCGAAGAAGATGCTCGACGGACGCCGGTCGATCCTCGGCTCCCATATCGACTTTGGCGAGGTCGAGAGGGGCTGGACCTTCGTGTCGCCAGGTCATGGCGACGTGGACTTCGAATCGCTCTTCCGTGCCCTCAACCGGATCGGGTACGAGGGGCCGCTTTCGATCGAATGGGAGGATTCGGGAATGGACCGCGACTGGGGCGCTCCGGACGCGTTGGCCCTGGTGCGGCGAACCGACTTCGCTCCTTCCAACGTGGCGTTCGACGCCGCATTCAAGAAGGGGTAGCCGCGATGGGCAAGCAGAAGAAGCAGGTCGGCTTCGTCACGATGGGCGCCGCGGCGGGCGGCAAGAAGATCAAGGACATAGGCATCGGCATGCTGGGCTACGCCTTCATGGGCAAGGCACACTCGAACGCATACCGGAAGATCCAGTACATGACGTGGCCGCCGCCGCTCATGCCCAGGCTCGTGGCGATCTGCGGCCGCAACGAGCCGGCGGTGGCGGAGGCGGCGCGGCGCTTCGGTTATGAGAGCTATACGACCGATTGGAAGCGGCTCGTCCGAGATGACCGTGTCCAGCTTTTCGACAACGGGGCGCCGAACAACTTGCACGCCGCGCCGACCATCGCTGCAGCGGAGGCGGGCAAGCACGTCGTCTGCGAGAAGCCGCTCGGGCGCACCGCCGATGAGAGCTACGAAATCTGGCAGCGCGTCGCGAAGACCGGCGTCAAGCACATGTGCGCGTTCAACTACCGATTCGTGCCGGCGGTTCGCCTGGCTCGCGAGATGCTCGAGGCCGGCGAACTGGGCGAGATCTACCACTTCCGCGGCCGCTACCTGCAGGAATGGATCACCGATCCGCAATTCCAGAAGGTATGGAGGCTGGACCGCAAGGTCGCCGGCTCCGGCGCCCTGGGCGACCTCGGCGCCCACGTCATCGATCTCGCGCGCTACCTTGTCGGTGACATCTCCGCCGTGAGCGGCGCCACCAGGACTTTCATCAAGAACAGGCCCGGCGGCACCGTCGACGTCGATGACGCTTTCGAGTCTGTCGTGGAATTCAAAGGCGGAGCCGTCGGCACCATCGAGGCGTCACGCTTTTGCCTGGGCCGCAAGAACGGGATGACATTCGAGATCAACGGCTCGAAGGGTTCGATCTCGTTCGACCTGGAGCGCTTGAACGAGCTCCAGGTTCACCTGCCCGGATCACGCCCCGGGGCTGAAGCGCAAGGGTTCCGAAACGTCCTGGTTTCCGAGGCGACGCACCCCTTCTGGCAGTGGTGGTGGCCGCACGGCCACATGATCGGGTGGGAGCACACGATGGTGCACGAGCTGCACCACCTCCTCGACTGCATCGCCAAGAACAAGAAGGTCGGGCCCCACGGGGCGACGTTCGAGGACGGCTACCACGCCTCAGAGGTGACTGATGCGATCCTGCGGTCGGCGAAGTCCGGCCGGCGCGAGGCGGTGCTGTCGCGCTCGAAGAAAGCGCGTTAGCGTCGCGCTGGGGTTCGGTGCTTGGGCTGCCCTGTGCAGACCCAAGCACCGATTGTGACTCGTACCGCCTGGTCCTTAGTTGTCCGCGAAGATGCTGATGAGCGGGCAATCGACGATGAAGCCGGTCCCCTGGAACGTGTTGCTGGTGGCGCCCTGCGGCGTGATGCTCTGGGCCTGGGTTCCGACCAAGGCCTCCGCCCGGGCAAAGCTCGTCTGTCGCAGCCGGTTGGCGACCGGAACCGAGTCATTCCACTGCAACAGGTGGATGTCCCACATCGGGCTGTAGTTGAACTGACCTCCGACGTTGGGCACATCCTCGAGGATGTTGATCGGCGACTGCTGGTCCAGGATGGCGGCGTTGAGACCCTGGCGCTGGACGTTGTCCT
>Ga0137362_10000385_pt1 | contig 22398 bp, 16 predicted proteins | sample MadtaG_2_FD_104801 | JGI IMG/M metagenome (GOLD analysis project Ga0137362, IMG submission 104801) | Vadose zone soil microbial communities from Angelo Coast Range Reserve, California, USA - Mad1_100_16 metaG | ecosystem: Environmental > Terrestrial > Soil > Vadose zone | place: USA: California... | reverse complement strand
CAGATCGGGCGGAGTCGTTATGAACTTCTTGAAAGCCCAACTCATCGCACGTGCGACATGATCGATCGTGCCCAACAATATTGCGATCAGGAATCCAAAGTAAGAACCCACCAACCACAACCAGAGTGGCGCTTCCAGCAAGGCTGCCCGGAGGGTCAATCCAGAACCCTTATTGCTCTCGGTATTCCAAGTGAACAGATTGACGACGAGCAAGAAAAGATAGAACAACAACCCAACTGCCCCCAAGCCCTTACGCCAGCGCTTGCTCGGAATCATCCTCTTACCCAGTTCGCCCACACGGCGGACCCAGAAAAGTTGGCTGGCAATCAGCATCACGAAGATGGCGAAGAAGACCAGGAAAAAGAGAGGGCCTGCCTCGCCCCAACTGGGGGCCAGCCAGAAGGCGCCAAAGGCAACCAACGAGAAAGTGATCACCCGCTTGTGAGCTCGGAGAAAGCTGATCATCCTTGCCATTTTCGTGCCGGAAAAGTGCAGCGACGCAGTCACCATAGATTTCCTCCCGAAACCGCAGGAGATTAGGGAAACCTCAGAGCCAAATGGGTTCACTGTCCAGATTGGCCGGAGTCGCCATCGGAATTTGCGCGCCAAATGGAGGAGCAGTCACCCGTACCGCTTCCTGCCCTAGAGGTTCTGGCACAGCCAAAATCGGCGTTTCGGCGAAAGACAGGACGAGAGTCTCTTCGGCCACAGGAGCACGGCGAGCCGGTTGCGGGACTTTAGCATGTCGGGTCTTCGAACGAGGTTGTGAAAACATCTCCGAGCACACTAGAACGATATAAACGGAGAGGGCAATTACCGCCGCTCCTGCCAAGATGCAAGCCATGCCATAAAGCAGGGCAAGAAGAAGGGCCAGTGCCGTTTCCGGGCCGAAGCTGGGATATTCCATGACTCACTCTTTCTTCTTAACCACTCCTTCAGCAACAATCACTAAGCGCTGGATTAGAGACGTACCGCCGCTGGGACCATTTGTTCACGCGCGGTTTTCGTGTGGAGTACACGCTCCGCCGGATCTGCACTACCCATCTCCTAACGTCGCCGAGCCGCCTTAAGCGTCGGCAAAAAGTTCTCCATCACCCAAATTTCACTCTTGGCCCTGCCCGCGGCAAAAGCGATGTGGTTACCAGTCGGGTCAAAAGAAAGGCTGTGGGCAGAATCCATCGCCAGCCCAAGGGTGTGAGGTTCTCCGCCACGCGAAGCGATGGCGAGGAGCTGCGTTTTTCGTCCAGGGGGGAAAGCACCCTCCGGCTCTTGGCTCGTGGTCTCGGCCTTGCCAAACACAATGTAGCGCGAATCGGAGGACCAGCTCAGCGAGTCTCCGACGATCACTTCCGGCTCCGTGGCCCGAACCAGTTCGCTGGCCTCGCCGCCAGCTACCGGCAATAGTTTCAGGACGGAGGATCGCGTTTGCTTCTCAAGTAGCGTGAGGGCCACCTGCTGGCCGTCGGGCGAGAGGGCTATGTCGTCAATCGTGGCGCCGGGGGCCGCTCGGAAGAGTTCCGTGGTCCGTCCCGTCTGGAGGTCGCGCACCAGGATGGTTTCCCTTATCGTGCCTGACTCTCGATGCCTCTCGTTGTAGAGCAGTCTCTTGCCGTCGGGGAACCAGGCGGGATTGGAAATTTCCGAGTCCCCCCACCAGAGCGCGGGCGCGACCTCACCGGTTTGCGCGTCAACCAGGAAGAGGCCGTGCTGGATTTTCCGGTCTTTACCTGGGACGAGAATCGAACGCCCGTCAGGCGACCACCTTATCGGTCCCCAGATAAAACCCAGCTTGGGCGGAAGGTCGCGCTCCTCGCCCGTCTTAAGCGAGCGAATCGAGATGACCTCTGGGCGGTGTCCGAGCAGGCCCGGCCGACGGCTGGAGATGTAGGCAAGGAACTGGCCGTCTGGAGACCACGCCGGCGAAAAATTCGAGCCGATAAACCGCTGGGCGGTTTTCTGTGCTTGTGTCACCACCCTTCCGCTTGCAGGATCGAACTCAGCGGTGTAAACGTCGCTGGTGCCGATCACAAGGCCGTAGTAGAAGGAACCGGTCCGTGTAAACCCTATGGGTTGTGCTTGCCCGACGTCCTGTTTCACCAGTTCGGGCGGCCCTTGCGGTTTCCCATCCGACACGCGCTGGAGCCACGCGCTCATGGTTCCCGAACGGTCGCTGGCGAATAGGATGTGGTTGCCATCCGGCGTCCAGCCCAGTAACTGATCATCGGCGGGGTGCTCGACCAGCCGGATTTCGCGGCTCCCATCGGCGGCGAGCAAGAAGATGTCCCGGTTGTCCGAGTCTTGTTGCTGCGGGCCGTCATATGCGATATAGCGCCCGTCCGGGGAGAAACTAACCTTTAACGAAGACCAGTCGACCGTCTTCAAAACTCGCGTCGAGCCGTCCACCACCGAAATCACGGCAATCTGATGGGTATTGGGTTCCTTGTAGAAGCGAGTGAGGATGTACTTTCCATCCCGGGACCAATCCATGGGGAACGGATACACTCCTTTGTTGGCATAGAGGACCCGAGGCGCGGACCCATCCCACCGCACCAGCCGCAGATCCGGACCATCCTTACCAAACCAGATGTAGGCGACCTCTTTGCCATCAGGCGATATGGTCGAAAAGAAAGCGTTTTCACCGGATTCAGTCTTGTTGGTGAGGTGACGCATCTTTCCCGTGGCAAGATCGCGGAGGGCAAGGTCTCCGGTGGCCCAATCCACGCAAGAGAGATACCGACCATCGGGTGAAAGGCTACCCCCTATGTACTCGCCAGGCCCAGCCCAGACGCGGCGGGTCACCATCTCGGAGCCATTGCTGGAACCTGCCGGTTGACCAAGCGCGGAGAGGCGCTTGCGCGCCGCGACCGCAGCCTCGTTCTGGTCGCCATAGTCGCGCAGTAGACGCTCGTAAGCTTTGCGCGCTTCCGTGTTGCCGAGCTTTTCGTAGCACTGGCCCATCTCAAGCAAAGCCTGCGCCGCCACGGCGCGATTCCCAGAGTGTTCCTGCACGATGCGCTTGTAGAGCTGGATGGCTTCTTCGAGTTGACCTTCCACCAGTTGCTTCTCGTGGGCGGCTTGCATCAGAACTTCCGCCTGGTCATCTTTCTGGGCGATAGCAAAGGAAGCCGTCAGCAGCCCAGCCAGAATCGTCACCACCAATAACCGGCGTGCGCGCGCGGTTTTCATGATCTTTCCTCTTTCAACGATGTAACCGTTGCTCGTCGGGGCTCAATCGTCCACGCTACATAATTGGTCGCGAAGAGACCGCGTAACAGCAGTGTCCACGGTGGCCCTGCGAAGAAGCTGCGTATCGCTCTCATTGTTCCCTCCCCTTCTCGGATACGGCCGGCCAAGATTTTATGGCCCGCCCCCAATTTGGCCATAATGGCCGAGCTAGATGACCCCTGGGTCGGCATCCTCACCATCACCGCTCACCGTTCCACTGCCGTGGTCATGGCTAATCTGCCCGATGCGTTGTCCGTGTAGTGACTGCGCGGCATTCTGCAGAACGAAGTCCGCGACGCCCTGGCCAATAACGTTGCCGTCCAGGCACGCATTCCGGAAGTGAATGCCACCAAAGACGCGGGCGTTGTTTATCTCCAGCACGGCTTGGGAAAAGCTTGGAAACGATCGCAGAACACCCGGCAGCTTCTCGGAGTCCACCGAGAACGGACTGTTGTCGCCGAAAGTTGCGGCTAAGATCCCGGCCGCTGCGGCGCTGACCGTTGAATGCCCCGAAGGGTATTCAGGAAAATTAGGTGTGATTCCGGGCGGTACAGTTTGCAGCAAAGGTATCCATGCAGGGTCGGCAACTGTCGCCGGATTGCCATCGAGACTCGCTAGAACGATAGCGGTTATGGGTCGCCAGAATACGTAGAAATATTTCGCATCCCAGCAGGCGATCGCTGCGTCTGCCATCGCAACGTTCAGCAAAGCAAACAGATGCGCATTGTCTGACAGCGTCAAATTGCGTTCGGCGGAGATCATCCTCGCGATCCGGTTCCAATAACCCGGAGTGTTGCCATTCCAGAACAGAGCCAGCTCGGTCTGGTCAGCCGTCCGCGGTGAACCGAAGGCGCTTCCCATCACCTTCACCTCGTTGAATACGGCCGTGTAGTGATCGCTGGTCAAGGCGGGCGGACCGGCAGTGCGGAATTGGCTCGGTGAATTGATCGCCCATGGAGTCACGTGCGCGAGCTGCGGCACCGCGCCTGGCGAAAAATCCGGCGGCGTCGGACGCCATTCGCCAATGGCGAGTCCGCCGACAAACGGCGGAGGGGCTGGCTTGAAACCATCCGTACTGCGCCAGGCCATGATGTCAGTCGCCACCGTCTGGCCCCACTGCACGCCGAGTGCGATGGACTGACTGTTCTCCGCCGCCGAGCCGGAAGCAATGGCGGCGAGGGACGCCTGAAGGTTTGTATCCAGGGCAGTTTTCTGCGACGGGTATAGCACTACAAGAGTGGCGTATGCGGCCTGAACCGCTGCGGCCCGTTCTGACGCTCCCATCGGAGCGGCAAAGTCAACATGGATGGGAGTGTACCGGCGTTCGATGCCGTTCACCGCATCGAACACCGCCGCTTCCACAATCGCCGTCACGCGGGTTGAAACCACTGGGCTGGTTTTCCCGTTGGCCACAGTCTGCAACATAATTTGGTTCCAGTCGGTCACAACATCGGCATTCAATCGACTGGGTGCGACGACGGCGATGACCAATAGCATCACCGCGATCTGGAGTACCGCAGAGCGACCGGGCGTGGTAATACGCTTGTTACGGATAACCATCGTGCCTGCCTCCTTTACGTCTGTTTTCGTGGTTTCCATTCGAAATTTTCTCGTAAAACCTTGCTTTCGAAAACGAGGCCTCCCTGAACGGTGAGCGTCACTGTCGTTAAGTGGTCATTCATCCGGGCGTCAGCACATCAAGCGGGGCCGCCATGCCAACCTGGCTGCCGAAGAGAAGCCTGCGAAGCAGGCCATCCTCGTTGGGCCAGAAAGCGTACTGAACTTCACAGTTGCGACTATGCTAGATCGCAGATCTCTTAATTGCGATGAGGTCTGTGTCAGGATTTCGCGAAGATTGTGTCAGGGCTGCTTAACGCGCTTGGGTCAGCCGTCGAAGCGGTAACCCATTCCGCGCACGCTGATCAGTACGCGTGGCTCGCTCGGCTTTGGCTCGATCTTCTTTCGCAGGTTAGTGATATGGGTATCCACAGCGCGGTCGGTAACGAAGGTCTCGCGGCCCCACACTTCGTCCAGCAACTTATCGCGGTTGAGTGCATGGCCGCGATGGCGAATGAAAGCAGCCAAAAGCTTAAATTCAATCGGGGTTATCTCGACGGCTTTCCCGGCTCGGCGCAGCTCGCACCGAGTGAAGTCCACCTCCACGTCGCCGAACCGGTAAATCTCCGGCGTTTCTCCCGCAGCGCGGCGCAGCGCTGCTTTGACGCGCGCGCGCAGTTCGCGAGGGCTGAAAGGCTTGGTGACATAGTCGTCGGCTCCGAGCTCCAAGCCCAGCACTTTGTCCGACTCCTGCGTCTTAGCTGTCAGCAGAATGACCGGCGTGCGCAGGCCGGCCCGGCGCAACTCGCGGCAGACCTCGAAGCCATCCTTACGAGGAAGCATCACATCGAGAATGATCAGGTCGAACGACTGCTCCCGCGCCCGCCGGCTCGCCGTCTCGCCGTCGTGTACAACTTCAACCTCGTAGCCTTCCAACTTCAAGTCGTCCTCGAGCCCCAAGGCAAGAGGCGGCTCATCTTCCACAACCAAGATGCGAGCCATGTTCACTCCTTTGCGCTCGGCAGAAGAATGGTGAACGTACTGCCAACACCGTGTTCACTGTCGACATGCACTTGGCCGCCGTGGGCCGCAACTATATGCAGGACCATCGTCAAGCCGAGGCCCGTCCCTTTGGCACCGGCAGCATCAGCGCTGGCGGCGCGCACGAACTTTTTGAAAATCTGCTTCTGCTCGTGGAGAGCAATCCCCAGCCCTTTGTCGCTCACGCGAATAGCTACCTGGCCGTTCTCGCAAGCCGCCTCCGTCCAGACTGTCTTGTTCTGCGGTGAGTACTTCACCGCATTGTCAAGCAGATTCCACACGGCACGGGCGAGAGCCTCGCGGTCGGCCTGCACGCGAGGAAGATGACCTTGCTGCGCAATGTCCACGCGGTAGCCTCGTTCCTTGGCTTCTTGCGCGAACTCCTCCACCACACCCCGGAAGAAAGACTCCGTCTCGAGCAACTCAAAGCGATACTGCCGCGCACCGGCTTCCATCCTTCCAAAGTCAAGCAGGCTTTCAACCAGGCGGTACAAACGCTCGCTTGCCCGGCGAAGGCCTTCGTAATACTCCTGCCGACTCTTCTCGCTTGGCACACGGCCATCCGTCAGCAGTTCGCTTAATTGACGAAGCGAGGCCAATGGTGTTCGAAATTCGTGCGAGACAGCCGAAACGAAGTCGGACTGGAGCCGCGCGACTTCTAGCTCGCGCGTCACGGCCCGTGCAATAAAGTAACTGCCAACCAATAAGAATGTGGCTACCAAAGTGAACCCCAGGAGGAGCAGGCGGCGCCGATTCGCCTGCGAAGTTAGCTCTGCCTGAGGATCGCGGCTGGCCACATGCAGGGTCCATGGCAGTTGTGTCTCGGCCGAACTTCGCACTGCCCGCCGGGGCGGTGTTGAGGGGAATTGACCTAGGACCGGATGACCGTCGGCATCAGTCAATGCTAGGCGCACGCCCTGGCGATCCATCAAGGGCTGCAAGGCTGACAGCCACTGCTGCTCCAAATAACCTGATCCGGTCACTAGTGCGACCAATCGATCCGAAGTCGTCCGCCAGACGAGAAGCACTGGGCGGTCAAAGGTCCAAAGACTCCGACGACCTGCGGCAAGCCCTTCGCCGCGCCGGATGCGCTGCCACTCTTCCCACAACAATTCCACGGCCGCGGTCGTCGCAAGAGCATCCTGTTCGTGAACTTGAAGCCCAGCATCAGGGGTATACCAGCGGCTCACCTCTTGCATATAGAAGCGATATGCGCTCCGTGCGAGTTGCCATCGGCCGTTGCGCAAGTCGGCATAAAGCGTCCCCGCTTCGCGTTTGACTTCGGTCGTGCGTTTCAGTTGATCGAGCAGGACGCAACGCGCGTGGCGGGCGAGGAGACCAGCCGGCAGTTCTCCAATGGGCACAGCCCCCATGTGTTCAAGTTCATCGTAAACGTCCAGAGCCGCTTGGGCCTGCTGTATCTTCCGAAGGTTGCGACCAAGGCGAAGGAGCGCTCCCGCACGGATCGATGGATCTTTCGAGCGTGACAACTCGCGAAAAGCCGCAATGGCCTTTACAGGATCCTTCTGCTGGAACTCTAATGCTTCACCTGCTTCAAACACACTGGCCGGAGGTTCCTTCGCAGCGTGCAGGAATGGATAGTAGAGCAAACCGTTGCGAGGGTAAGCATAAATGGCCTGCGGGCGAACGAGGATGATGAGCGCAGTCCCACCCTGTCCAACGAGCCCTGAGGCTCTGGCGGCCAGTTCAGTGTCCGACAGAGTCGCGAGAGCACCGAGCTGATCCTCGCTTTCCGAGAATTTGCGAAGGAACGATGCTCCAATTAAGTCTGCCGCGTTGTCGAGCCGTTCCTGAGCCCGCTGACTCTCCAGAGCACGATCCTGTTCCAACAACCGCCAGCTCAGCCAACCTAAGGCTGTAGCCATCACCAGCATGATGGCGAGGAATAGTGTTAGAAGTTGCCGTGGCGGCCGAAGCCATCGACTCAGTGACATGGACTGCTCGGGAATGAGCTTTCGCTATTATAGTTATTTGCGCCGCCTCCGGATGGACATTCCGTCAGAGTTCCGTTATCTCAGGAAGGTGACAAAATCGCATGCGTATGTCAGCGGTCGCCTGCGATTGACACAACTAATCCCCGGAGCGAAGCAAGCTTTCTACGAGGCGAAGCTGACGGTTGCACACCCGTTCAAAATCGCACAGCTGCAACCATTATGCGGCACTTGTGAAAATGAGGTCTGAATGTCGAACCTGCTATTTTTGATACCCTTTCCTCAGTTGCGTACCACATAACGAGCCGTCACGGAGTACACGTACCCCGCGAAGTCATACTGGTCGAATCTTTATCCCAAGGAGGTTCGACCATGTTTAATCAGATCTTTGAACGCTCAGATGCCCTTCGGCGCCAGCTCGCGGGCCCGCTCCGTGAAGCACGGTTGGCTTATCTCCGCCGCCGAGCCGAGCAGGGGGCGCCGCGGAGCACGCTGCGGAAACTTGCTCAGTACTTGCTGGTCGTCACCGAACGCCTGAATCTGCAAACCCACGGAACAGTCACCGCCACGCAGATTGAACGAGCAGCTGATGAGTGGGCGAGCCGTCACGTCCAGCGCCACAAGGTCAAAGGTGGTTTCTCACGCAAAAGCAAATCGTCCTTCGTTTCCGTCGCTACCAATTGGCTCCGCTTCTTGGGCCGTCTGCAAGCTTCCGAAACCCGGCTGCGCCGTTTTGCTCAACTTGTGGCCGATTTTGCGAGATATTTGGACCAAGAGAAGGGCCTGGCCCCCAGAACCATCGTAACCCGCTGTTGGGTTGTCGAGGACTTTCTCCGCCGGACCCTTTACCCGAAGCGAGCTCTTCGTGATATCACGATCAGACAAATTGATGAAGTCTTAGCTCGCAAAGGAACCGAGGGCGGATACTCACGTCGCGGAATTCAAAGCTATGCTTCGGGCTTGAGGCCCTTCTTCCGGTACGCTGAACAACAGAATTTGTGCCGGCGCGGATTGGCGGACGCCATAAAAGCACCGCGTATCTTCCAAAATGAAACACTGCCCGCTTCACCATCTTGGGAAGACGTACAGCGCCTCCTGGCAAACACCGAAGGTGATTGTTCAACCTCGATTCGGGACCGGGCGATTCTCATATTGCTGGCCGTCTACGGGTTGCGTGCGGGTGAAGTCCGCTCGCTGTGCCTTGAAGACATCGATTGGGAAAACGACCGCTTTCACTTGAGGCGCAGCAAGACTCGCCGGACCCAGACCCTCCCGCTTACTGCCACTGTTGGAGCGGCCATCCTGCGTTACCTGAAAGAGGTACGACCTCGCACACCTTTTCGCGAGATCTTTCTGACGCTGCCCAGTCCCTTTCGTCCTCTTACTAGCAGCGCTGTCTTTGAAATCGTCAGGCATAACTGGCAATTCTTGGGGCCTGCCGTCCGCCCCCGAGGACCTCACACCCTTCGCCACGCCTGTGCCACGCGCCTTATCAATTGCGGCGTGACCCTGAAAGAGATCGGCGATCTCCTCGGGCATCGCAAAGTGGACAGCACACGCATTTATACCAAGGTTGATCTTCCGCACCTGCGCGAGGTTGCCGATGTCGATTTGGGAGGACTCCAATGAAACTGCACGTTGTCGCCTCTCGATATGTTGCTTTCCGGAAGTCGCTCGGCGAGCGCTTCCACACCAATGAAAAGGTGCTCAAATCATTCTGCCGTGCATTGGGCAGCCGGATTGAGGTGGACGACGTTCGTGTAGACCAAGTTGACGCCTTCCTGGCTGGCACCGGCCCTCTCACAAGTTCCTGGCATGTGAAACACAGTGCTCTACTCGGTTTCTACCGCTATGCCTTGACGCGGGCCTATGCGAAAAACTCTCCCATGCCTGCCGCTATTCCCAAGCGGCCACAACCATTCGTTCCTTACATTTACTCTCGGGAAGAGCTGAGTCGCCTTTTGAAAGGCGCACTCACATATCAGAAAAATCGCGGCCGCTTGCAGCCTTTTGTGGTTCAAACCCTGTTGCTATTTCTCTGCGCGACTGGTTTGCGTGTGCGAGAGTCACTCGCTCTGACTCAAGCGGACGTGGACCTCGCCGCCGGCGTGGTGACGGTTCGCGAGTCGAAATTTTTCAAGTCCCGCCTCGTGCCATTGGGACCACAACTGCTGAAGGCCTTGGTCACCTATGCTACACAACGTAAGGTTGCTGGCCATTCACAAGACGGCGGCGCCCCTTTCTTCATCGCCAGAAACGGAGGGCCTATTAACATGTCCACCCTCCAGGGAAACTTCCGTCGGATCCGAAAGCATGTCGGCATCCATCGCATTGATGGCGCTTGCTACCAACCTCGGATTCATGATCTGCGCCATACTTTCGCGGTTCACCGTCTCGTCGCATGGTACCGAGAGGGCGCTGAGGTGCAGCGATTGCTGCCGCATTTGTCCGTTTATCTGGGCCATGCATATCTGGCAGCTACCTCGGTCTATCTGTCGATGACACCGGAACTCTTGGCGGAAGCCAGCAAGCGCTTCGAGCAGCACGCTCTGAAGGGGCCGGTCCATGACTGACCCCGCTCTCCTCGGTCCTTGGGTAAGACGGTTCCTTCTGGAGTACCTCATCAGCGTGCGTAACTTGAGTCTCAACACGCGGCGGAGCTACCGAGATACCCTTAGTCTTCTCATTCGGGCCGTCGCCGACCAAGCTCACAAAGCCGCCGACCAACTTACTGTGAATGAAATTTCCGCGCCGCGAGTCCGTCAGTTCTTGCTCGACCTGGAACAGAGCCGCCATTGTGGTGTGAGGACACGCAATCAACGGCTGGCTGCCGTCCGCGCCTTGGCGCACTTCATAGGTCTGTACAGTCCAGAACATCTGGAATGGTCCAGCCAAATCCGGGCGATTCCATTCAAAAAAACCTCTTGCTCGTCTGTGACCTACCTTGACGAGTCAGAAATGGAAGCCTTGCTCGCTGCCACCGACCGCACAACAGCGCAGGGGCAACGGGACTATGCCCTTCTTTTGTTTCTGTACAACACTGGTGCCCGTGCCAATGAAGCTGCACAAACCACGATTGGAGACCTGCAGTTTGCAGTTGCACCTCGCACGGGGATCTCCTCCGTCTCGATTCGGGGTAAAGGGAACAAACTCCGTCGTTGCCCCTTGTGGTCCAAAACTGTCGCCGTGCTCCTTCCGCTCGTCGATGCTCGCCCCGTAACGGACTTCGTCTTTCTCAATCGCTGCGGACAACCGATAACGCGCTTTGGAATTCATGGCTTGGTCAAGCGCTATGCCACCAGGGTGTCGGCTCGACTGCCGGCGTTGCGAGCAAAGCGTGTGAGCCCCCACACCATTCGCCACACCACCGCCACCCACTTGCTGCACGCCGGCGTGGACATCAATACGATCCGTGCGTGGCTGGGCCACGTCTCATTGAACACAACCAACATCTATGCCGAGATTGATCTGGAAACGAAAGCGCGAGCCCTGGCCCTGTGCGAGGTGAAACACACCACACGCGCGAAACCATGGCATCGGGATAAAGGACTGGTGGCGTTTCTCCGAGCGCTGTAGGTGATCAAAGTTATGTGGCATTCGTTTGCGCTTCGATTCCCTCATGCGCCAGTTCCCGAAGCGGATGCCACATAACCGGTTCCCCCACATAACGGTTGTTATGTAGTCGACCACATAACAGCCGAACGACCAACGCCGCGCTCTAAAGGAATGCTTCCCGCAATACCGAAACGCAGCCGCCATCCTGAAAGACAAGAAGGCCGAGGCGACCACAGTGCGGGAGCTTCGCGCGTGGATTGAGCGGGAAATCCATCTGGACCTAACGAACGCGCCGTTTGACCCGCAGGACGAAACACTTCTGCCAAAGGCGGGAGCGTGCGCTCGTTGTCCTAAACGAACGGGCAGCAACCCGCTTCTTTTTCCCGAAGTCCGGCAGAAGTCCACTTGGTAGTTAAGTGGAATAGGTTTTGGCAAGTGCTTCTCCAAATTTGATTCTCCATTTGATCCAAGCAGTCTTTACGTCTCAATGGTCCCTCCCGGAACGAAGGCCTGCGGAGCCGGAGGCGGAGCATTTAGGCCGGAGTGGAGGGAGAGACCATTGAAGCGGCCTCACCTTGAGGGAATCGGCGGCCCAACCAGCGATTTAGTCGCGCATTCCTATGCATTGCCGCGTTTTTCATTCTGTACGTGGATTAGGTTGTGAAGAAGGTCGGTTTGTCCGGTGGACCTGATACAAATCCTGACATTTTCTAAACCGGTCACATACCTATTGCAGCTTCGCGTACTCCGCCTTGGCTTGCTTCAATAGGGGGATGTCGGGGTCAGCGTCTTTCCAGAGCGTAAGAAAATCCTGGTACGCAACGCGGCTCTTAGCAGTGTCGCCCTGCATCGCGTAGGCGCGACCCAGTTGGAGATGGGCCAGCGCACCGATGGGTTCATTCAGAACAATGCCTCGATGGTCGAGGATTTTCTGAAACTCCGATGCGGCTTCGCTGCCCTTACGCGCGGCAAGATAGGCTTCTCCTCGTACATATACGGGATACAGGCTGGGCCAGTTGTAATAGTCAAACGCCGCCACCCCCAGTTCATAGGGAGAAGCGACCCCAAGAATAACAAGCGCCTCTTGGGGGTTTGCATGAAGGAACTCAAGCTTAGCGCGAAGTGTCGGCAGGTAATTGAACTGTATGATTGTGTCTTCGGGGAACCTCTTGCCCAAGTCATCAGCTAAGGCTTGCGCTTGGACCGCGTCCCCTGCATAGGCAAGGGCCAACGCCACGGCGTAGTCCATATCCCGCCCAGACGCACGTCTCTTCGCGAGAATGGCTTGCCGTCCTGCTTTATCTGCGTTTCCGAACAAGGCTTCCCTTAAGGCAGATACAGCATAGTAGGTTGCCGCTCTTTCTTTCTCCCCTGCTCGCCCCGCAGAATCTGCAGCCTGCCGTACGGACTCTCGTGCTTTCTCCAGATGTCCGAAATATGCCGCCGTGTCAGCCTCTAATGCTAATAGCAACTCTTCGTCTGCCGCTTTGCCAGCAGCACTGGCTGCTTGCCGCGCCATTTCAGAAGTGTCCCCCCGATAGAAGGCAATCACATAGAGATCCGGGGCAAGACGATAGTCCAAACCCTTTGCGTGCGCTTCTTTAACCGTAGCCTCAGCTTCCTCGACTCGGTTCAAGCATAGATATGCGGAGGCGAGGAATCGGTAAGGCCTACTGTTGTACGGATAGAGACGTAGCAATTCTAGGCTTTCTTTGAGGGCTGCTTCATATTGACCGAGAGCTCTTGAGTTCAGTCCGAGGCTGACGAGAAAGTTGGGATCACGCGGGTACGTCTGTGCGCCAACTTCAGCGCTGCGCCGTGCTTTCATAAGGTCACCGGTCCCAGACGCGTAGTAATCTGCTTCAATGTGGAGCTTTTCCCGCTCACTCAGCCCTGCTCGCAACTCGAAGGCCTTCCGAGCGATTCCTGCTGACAAGGCAGTGTCAGCGGTGTTATTAGCCAGCGCCCAATAAGCCATGGCGAAATTCGGGTCGAGTTGGATGGCTCGCCGGAAAAAGGCCAACTGGGCCGCATCATCGTCGGTGCTCAAGCCGAAATTGTAAGCTTGTAATGCCTCAAGGGATGGAGTCGTCGCTTGTTCGAGAGGTGTGTTGTACTTTTGGAGGGTGCTCAAGGATTCCCCGAGTTTGCTTCGCATTTCCGAAGCGGCCTTCCCAAGCGCATCGAGAACGTGGCTCTTATCGTTCGCCTGGGCTTCGGTGCTCGCCAGTAAGTCTCCGCTGGCACAATTGACCGCTTTGAGAATCAGATTGTATCGGGTGCCGATCAGGGCTATCGAACCGTCCAGTGCTGCTGCGCTGCTCGTCCGTTGACAAACTTCGCGCGTGATTTCAGGCGTGAGCCGCGTGTTCGCCGGTTGTCCCATCATGCGCAAGGTTTGATGGATTCCTTCGTCCGAGACAAGGTTCAGGAAGGTTGACTGCTCCAACTGTACAGAAAGGCCTTCCCGGAGCGTCCCGTCGAACACGGGATCGCCAGTCGAATTGCCGAAATCTCCGAGAACGATGGTGTCCTTCTCCGTGAGATGCCGCGCTTGCCGCGCGCGCCAGATCAGTCCTCCGGCGATTCCCGCTGCGAGCAGCACAACGGCTACGGTCACGACGATCTTCCGACTGCGTGGCCGCGCGGGCACGCCCGCAGCAGTCCCTCCCGTTGTTCCATCTGCCCCAGTGACCGGTGCGATAAACCGATACCCGCGTCGCGGAAGTGTCTCGATAAATCGAGGGTTGTCGGCGGAGTCGCCCAGCGCTTCCCGTAGCTTGTTGATCGCCGTGTTCAGGCTGTTGTCGAAATCGACGAAAGTGTCGGCGGGCCAGTTCTGATTGCGAAGCTCTTCGCGTGTGACCACTTCCCCGGGCCGCTGCAACAGCACCGTGAGGACGTGGAAGGGCTGCTCCTGGAGTTTGATCCGCGCGCCCTGCTTGCGTAACTCCCCCGAGCGCAGATGCACCTCAAACGCTCCGAACCGCAAGATGTCAGCAGGGTCACTTCTCATCGCAGCTTCGTGTACTCCGCCTTGGCTTGCTTCAATAGGGGGATGTCGGGGTCAGCGTCTTTCCAGAGCGTAAGAAAATCCTGGTACGCAACGCGGCTCTTAGCAGTGTCACCCTGCAGCGCGTAGGCGCGTCCCAGTTGGAGATGGGCCAGCGCGCCGATGGGTTCATTCAGAACAATGCCACGATGGTCGAGGATTTTCTGAAACTCCGATGCGGCTTCGTTGCCCTGATGTGCGGCTAGATAGGCTTCTCCGCGCACATAAACGGGGTACAAATTGGGCCAATTGTAATAGCTATACGATGGCAAACCAAGTTCATACGGAGCTGCAGCCTCAAGAGTGTCAAGCGCCTGCTGAGGGTTTGAACGGAGAAGCGCAAGCTTTGCGCGAAGAGTTGGCAGGTAGTTGAACCGCACAACAGTGTCTTCGGGGAACCTCTTGGCCAAATTATCGGCCAACACCTGGGCCCGGCCGTCGTCTCCTGCATAGGCAGACGATAGCGCCATCGCATAGTCTAAATCTCGCCCTGTCGGACGGACCATTGCGGCCGCGGCCTGCTGTCGGGCTTCGGCGGCATCACCGAACAAGGCCTCCCGCAAAGCAGATACAGCGTAGTAACCCGCCGCAGTCTCTTTCTCCCCTTCTCGCTCCGCAGAATCTGCTGCCCGGCGGGAGAATTCACGGGCTTTTCCAAGATGTCCGAAATAAGCAGCCGTGTCGGCTTCCAACGCAAATAGCAAGTCTTCGTCTCCCGGCCTGCCTGCAGCACGAGCCACGTGTCGCGCCATATTGGCAGTGTCATCCCGATAGAAGGCGATTCCATAAAGGATGTGTGCAAGATTGGAGTCTAGACCCTTCATGTGCGCCTCTTCGGCTACGGCTTCAGCTTCCTTGACTCGGTTTAACAACAGATAGTTGAAGACAACCTGTCGGTAAAAAAAACGGTTGTACGGGGAGAGTCGAAGCGTTTCTAGGTTTTCCTTAAGGCCTGCTTCATATTGTCCGAGAATGAATGATAACGATGCAAGATTGGCTCGAAAGAAAGGGTCACGCGAGTAAGTCTGGGCGCCAAGTTCACTGCTGCGCCGTGACTCCATGAGGTCACCGGTCACATAATAGTAGTAGGCCGTTTCAATGGTCAGCTTTTCTGGCTCACTCACTCCTGCGCGCAACTCGAAGGCCTTCTGGCTGTTTTCTCTTGACCAAGCGCTTTCGCCGATGAGTCCATATGATGTGCTGATCGCATAGTAGGCCATCGCGAAATTTGGGTCGAGGTGGATGGCTCGCTGAAAAAAAGGTAGCGATGCCGCAAAATCGCCATCTATGTCAGCGGCCTTCCAACCTAAACTGTACGCCTGCAATGCTTCCAGAGATGGCGTGGTGGCTTGTTCGAGAGGTGTGTTGTACTTTTGCAAGGAGGTCAAGGATTCCCCGAGTTTGCCTCGCATTTCCGAACCGGCCTTCCCCAGTGCATCCAGAACATGGCTTTTATCGTTCACCTGTGCTTCCGTGCTCGCCAGCAAGTCTCCGCTCGCGCAGTTGACCGCTTTGAGAATCAGGTTGTATTGGGTGCCGACCAGGGCAATCGAACCTTCCAACGCTGCTGCACTGCTTGTCCTTTGACAAACTTGCTGAGCAATCTCGGGCGTGAGTCGCGCATTCGTATTTTGGCCCATCATCCGCAACGTCTGATGGATCTGCTGTTCTGACACAAGACTCAGGAAGGGTGACTGCTCCAACTCGACAGAAAGGCCTTCTCGAAGCGTCCCGTCGAATACTGCATCACCAGTCGAATTGGCGAAGTCTCCGAGAACGATTGTGTCTTTTTCCGTGAGGTGCCGCGATTGCCGCGCGCGCCAGAGCATTCCTCCGGCTACTCCCGCTGCGAGCACAACGACAGCCACCGCCACGACCGTCTTCCGACTGCGTGGCGGCGCCGTCGCGCTCACACCTGAAGTGGTCCCTCTCGTTGTTCCATCGACCCCGGTAACCGGTGCGATGAAGCGGTAGCCGCGCCGAGGCAGCGTCTCGATAAATCGAGGATTGTCGGCGGAGTCTCCCAGTGCCTCGCGCAGCTTATTAATCGCCGTGTTCAGACTGTTGTCGAAATCGACGAACGTGTCGGCGGGCCAGTTCTGGGAGCGCAGCTCTTCGCGGGTTACTACTTCGCCGGGCCGTTGCAACAGGACCGTCAGGACGTGAAAGGGCTGCTCCTGAAGCTTGATCCGCACGCCCTGCTTGCGTAATTCCCCCGCGCGCACGTCCATCTCAAACACTCCGAAACGCAGAATTGCGGAAGATCGGGCTTCAAGGGCCATGTCTATCTACCCCAGATGTTAGCGCGAGTCTAACACCCCCCTACTAGATGACAAGGTTTGGATAAGCCAACGCACTAACTTACTGAAATAACAGCCTTTAAGCGTAAAGACGTAATCAAGCCTCAATCAATCCGCCGTCCATTGACCTTCCTCCCGGCCAATCCCAAGGTCGCCTCCAGAACGCGCCTGGAGGTGGCAAATGAAGCTCAAAATCTGGACAACCTTATTCTTGGTGACATTAGCGCAGTTCGTCTGGGGACAAACAAACGGCAACGCAAAGCTGGTCAGCGAAGAAGCAACCGCAGTTGAACCTTCCGCAAACAGTTACACAGTCCTGGGAGCCACAGCCGAACAAGAAGCATTGGTACGCTCCCAGATTCGGGTCATGCAACCCGACGTTTATCCTCTGCGAGTTCTTTTTGTGCCGCACTGGAAGTACATTGACACCGCCAGAATATTTCGCCTCCATGTGCCCGCCGGATATACCAGCGCCATGTTCACGCACCTGCCCAGCCGAAGTGTGTTCATCGACAGCGACCGCTACGTGAGCGATGACTCCCTCGGATACTGGGTGGCGCATGAACTCGGACACTTGGCCACCAACAGCGTCAGCGAGAGTGACGCTGACAAAGCCGCCCGGGAATACCGAAAGCGCCTTAAGGATGCACGCAAACCAGGCGCACACTGAAGCAGCACGGACTGAGCACTTGGGCCGGACAGCACCTGTCAGTCCAGATCACTCAAATCATGATTTAACCTGCTCACGTCCTACCATTTGCATTGAGGACTGCAAATCACTCCCGGTAAGTCGCGAAGGATTTACCGATGGTCAGAGCGCGTTGGCTGTTGACGTACGTGCAGTTGCACTAGGTTCCCATCCGCTAGTTGCCGCGGCGTAGGTCCCGCTGGCGTCGGCACGTCGGCCAACTCTGTCAGCAATTGTTCGTACGCGATAAGGCCATCTTCTACAGCAGCAAGTTCCGTCTCGGCTAACGGAATGTCCTGCCGCAACCGGAGCAGGTTCGCTTTGGCTTCGAGAAGTTGGGCTTTCGAAGAGTCCTTAGGCAAATAAAACGAGCACTTTGCGCATGCCATGCGATGCGGACACTGATCGAAAAAATCATACGTGCAGTAGCCGTGTCCGAGATCGTAGAACTTCCAAGGCTCGTTAGCAGTGCGACCGTTCCGCACCAACTCCTGATCGACGAGTACCTCGATGGCCCGAAGGTTCCGTGCGAAGTAGCCAGCATCCGCGTAAGACTTGGCTAGTTTCGTCGGTGTGATCTTCGCATAGTGCTGTGTTGCTGCTGGAGTGGCGTGCCCAAGCCACTCCTGGAGTTCAAACAGAGTCATCGGCTCTTTGGCATTGAAGAGCTGAGATGCAATCGTGGAACGGGCGCGATGGCTAGTGATGTTGCCTCGAACGTCGGCACGTGGAACGCCTGCCTTTTTGCATAACACCGGGATCAGGACCCTGTTCAGGTAGCTCTTGCCGATCACGGTCAACCGGAAGAGGAAAAGAAAATCTACAATTTCTCCCGTTTTAGGATCTGGCAGCTTTATGCCCTGCGGGCGCACTCTCTCCCAAGCGGCGATAGCATCGCCCACTACCCGATCGACAGGCTTGGTAAACGCGCCACCGGTTTTGTTGACGGGGACATCGAGCAGACAGATGGCATCAGCGGGTAGCGTATCGGTTGTGCCGGGAATGGTGAGTGCGTCTTTCTGCCAGCGTATACAGCCGAGGCGCAGGCGACGAATTTCGTTGCTCCGAAGGCCTGCAAAGAGCCAAGTAACAGCCAATGCCCTGCAAAGTTCAATGGGATAGGAGATGGGGCGGCATCTCAGCTTGGGTGAGCCACGTTTCGGCAAATCATCATTGGTTAGATTAAGTCCTGCCCAGACCAGCTTGGCCCACACGTCATCGGCGATGGTACGCGGATTCGGTCCAATGAGTCTTAGCAGGCTTTTTGGCGTCATGAAGCTTCGCCGCGGATCAAACTGACGTGGAATCAGTTCCCAGTCTTGAAGATCGCGAAAGAAGATACGCAGCAAGGAAATCCGAGACGCCCGTGTGGTGGCAGCCATCAGCTTCCCGCGATTCTTTGCGTGTAAATACGTGCTACCGGCCCAATCACCTGAATGCCACTCACAGATAGTGGCCACAACTTCAGCGGCGAGACTCCGTGTCCATTCGGCTGGAGACCCGATCTCAGGATGCGAAGCGGCTAGCCACCGCCCGACGCTGAGAAAGAAATAATAATGTGAGTTGCGTTCGTTCCTTCTGATCGTCGATCGTTCGAACCAAGCGCGGCACAGACGCGCCCACTCTGCGGGCACGTTCAAGGTCATGGATGGCAACGTCGTCCGATCGATGATAGGGCGCTTAATCTCAAGCGAATTCGGGGTCACCCCGATGCTCGCCAACACGCGAGAGAATGCCACAACAGAGTGCCTGCCGGCGGTTGACCGGCTTTTGATGGCAACTGTGCGCAAGCGTTCCAACATCAAGTCTTCGAGATGTGGGGACCGATTGGACAGCAACGTCTCAAAAGTCGTGCGCATGATCATCTTGCAAGTGCCTTCGCTCCGGTAACCCCACTCGGCAAGCTTGGCCTGAACACGGTCAATAACGGTTTTCGTATACTCGTTTCCAAATACCTTTCGCGCGAGGCAGTTGTACACGATGTGATCGGAATTGAGGCGATGTAAATCAGAAAACTTGCACAGCAAATAGGCGGCCGCAACCACATGCTGACGCGCCGGTCGACGTGCCTCTATTGAATCTATCCACTCTTCAGTCGTCCATCCCCAAAAGGATCGGTTGCGATCTGCCATCTCTCGAAGGAAAAAAAACAGCACGTATCTGCGCTGTTCCGTTTTGATGCCCGTATAGTCAAAGACATCGTTCAGAGGGCGGACGAGCCGGTCGAGAGAAGGACCGAAGTCCATCGTGCGCCCATAACGGTAAAACCGGTACGCTTCAGCGTAACGTGTCAGCATCTCGCTCTCGACATCTGTCAACGCAGCTGAGCGGTCATAGCGTTCCACATCAATCGGCCAGACCCAGGGCCCGTCGTCGGCCTTCGGTGGAGGGTCCTTTTTTGGTCCCCACAGTGCCCTCGCAGCAAGCTGACCGCGGACAGAGCGCTGCTCAGGTGTGAGTGTCTCGAACCAGCGCTCGAGGTTGGTCGGCCGCTCCTTCTTGGCCATATCTCTATCGTTCACAGGTTAATCTCCGCGAGCATTCTGGTTCGCTGCTCGTGTATCTGAGCCATACCAACGGCCAGCTTCCGAGAAAGATCGCGGCCACTTAGGTGGATATAGAGCAGCGTAGTCTGGACGCTGCGATGACCAGCGAACGTTGCGATCTCGTGAATGTCCCAGTTAGCCCGCGCCAAATCTGTGAGGCAAAGGTGTCGAAGTGTGTGGGGCGTGAACTGCGGCAGATCACAGCGACGAGCTATCCGTGCGACTGCTTTGGACCATGTCCAAATTGAGATGGGTTGGCCGAGATTCCGAAACGACTCAGACAGAAATAGCGGACCCCGTTCACGACTCAGCCCGCTGCGCACGCGCAAGTACTGACCGAAGAGATCACTCGTTGGTGCCGAGTACGGGACGACGCGCTCGCGCCGACTCTTCGTTGCTTCCGATCGAATACGCAGGAGCCGATGCGCAGGATCAACGTCTGCGGTTCCCAGGGAGCAGATCTCCTCGCGTCGTAGTGCCGCATCATAAGACATAGCCAACATGACCCGGTTACGCAGCGGCTCTTGCATACACACTTGGAGAATGCTCTGCCACTGCTCTTCGCTCGGGATCCAAGGAAGCCTGCGATGCCGTTGAATCAGGCTCCGCCCGCCCATAGGCGGGCGGAGAGGGTTTCGCAGACAGAATTTCTCTTCAACCAAGTAGTCGTAGAAAAGCCGAACCACTGTCAGATGTTGCTGCAACGTCGCGTTCGCCAATCTTGCCCTTGTCTCTTTTTTCGTCTTCGTCGGAGACGAAGACGGAATCTGAGAAATCTTCTGGATGTAGGCACCAATCGTGCTGCGAACAGCGGTATCAAGCGCGCCGCCAGCGGACTCCAGGAATCCTAGGTATGCATCGAGATCGCGTCCGTACGCGTCAAGGGTGTTCGCCGCAAGGCCGCGCGTGGACTGAAACTTCAACCATTCTCTCGCGTGGGCATTCTCCGAGACTCTCGGATATCTTTCCCATCGGATTTCGGAGATCGTAAATTCTAGGGCCATGACTCCCTCCATGTTGGGTTCGGCCCCCGCGGGGGCCGAACCCAACCATACGTCTCCTTTAGGAGCCGACCTATTCCACATAATGCACAGACCGCGAGTGCTACGGGGCAAAGGTCGAAGCACTCGTGCAAATTCAGGTGAAGCCGCTTGAGGAGAAAAGCGAGAAGCCTCTGCGCGTTTCACAGGCTCCCGCATGGCAGACAAACGGCCACGCCAAAGACGTGCTCTTTGAAGGGCACTACCGGAAGGCCGAGGCAAAAGCGGAGTGCCCCAACACCAAAGCCGCCGTTCTCATTGACGGCAAGGGCGCTGGCAGCATCTTCTATCTCTGCCAGGCTGAGAAGTGCAACGTTCACAATCGCGTGACCCGTTACCAGCCGACGCCGCAGGAGCAAGCCGAACGAAAGAAAGAAGCGGTTGCCGAGCGCGTCGAGAAGTTGTCGCGAGTCCGCATCCTCGAAGCCATCCGCAAGAAGCTGCCGGAGGCTCTCTCCCGGCCCGACTTGGAGATGGTCGCCCTCGACTACTTCCGGCGTTTGGGCCACGACAACCACCGCCGTCTTTCCAAGCTCTACGCATGGGAAGAGAAGAAGAGCAAGACCTCCTGGGGCGCCCAGACCGTGGACTACGAAAAGATTGCGGCGGCGGTTGTGCAAGCAATGAAAGCCGCCGACGTTAACCGTTTCCTCGTGGTCTGCGCTCTCGTTTCCGACCTGTATTGCCCCGGTTACAACCCGCGGCAATCGCTTGCGAAAGACTCCAACCTCGCTCGCGCCGCAGCGCGGTACAAAGTTGCTTCCGCAAAGATAGAAGCAACTGTGCGAGCGGAACTGTCACGAAAGAAAGCCAACGGGAGCAGTGATAAAAACCGCCGCTCGCCGACAGAAAAAAAGAACAGGTAAGACCACTACTGACATATCGATTCAGGGCTTCGCTGAGGCGAAGCCCTGTTTCTTTATCCCACGGACAAATTCAACATTCGGTGACTGAGTCCCTATCGTTTCACTCTGATTGTTGCCGTCCGAAGTTGGTATATGCCGGTCCGAGCGTCAGACCAGACGACATGAAAGAGTCCTTCTGGCGTGGCGGCCAAGCCGCTGTAGTCACCGCCAGCCCCGAAGGTCCCGTTGTCGAATACTCCCTTATCTTGAGGGGTGTCGGGACAGGAGGTAGCGCTCGATACCCTGACCTCTGGCAGGAACGTTTTTCCTCCATCGAGTGAAGCCGTGAAATAGACATCGAAGCAACTCTTATCATGAATCTCGTACCAGCTCACACCGATGACACCGTCCTTATTTACAGTGATGCTCGGAGTGAAGGAATGCGCGGTTTCGCTATGATTCAGGCGCAGGGGTTGCGACCACGATTCGCCTCGGTCGTCCGAACGTTGAACGAGCACCCCGTTGAACTTGTCGGCGATGCATAGCCAGAAAAGGCGATCCTTGCCATCCACCGCCATCGAGGGCCATCCGCCACGT